>ERZ1026888.7-NODE-7-length-139681-cov-33.946786_pt1 | contig 139681 bp, 126 predicted proteins | sample MGYA00380174_ERZ1026888 | MGnify/ENA primary metagenome ERZ1026888 (study PRJEB33269, sample SAMEA4719810) | human gut metagenome | biome: human-associated habitat; feature: organic feature; material: feces | place: Cameroon | collected 2013-10 ...
CGGATTTTCCCATATTGTGAAGGCACTTGGCTTTCGTGGCGAGGAGTTTGTCCTTAGGCATCGCCTGGTTGGTGGACGATAGTTTGGCGATGCTGTCGAGCAGTGCCCATTGCTCAGCGTATTTCTTCTGTTGCCCCAGTAGGTCAGCCTTGATTTCCAGTATGCCCAGCACGCCATTGCTCGTAGCGGCGAGACTGCGGCTGGCTTCATCGGCGTATGGCAGGTAGAGGGCGATGGAGTCAGTCTTGCCCAGTTGCAAGTATGATTTGAGTAGTGGGGAAAGATATTTGAGCATCAACACGTTATAGTTGGCTTGCTTTACCATACTCCATATCGGTGTCAGAGTGTTGACGCATTTCTGAAATTCGCCTTGTCGCATGAAGATGGCTGCCTTGTTGGCGTGTGCAGACAGTCGCTCGATGGTATCGTTGGTGGCAATGGCTTTTGATTCAGCCTTGTCGGAGTACTCTATGGCTTCTTTGTATCTCTTCTGTTCGTTGAAAAGTACAGAGATACAGTTGTAGAGGTAAATCTCATATTCTGCATTCTCGCTTTGGATTGCTTTATGGATGCCCTTTTTGTAATAGGTGAGTGAGGAGTCCAGTTCGCCTATTCTGCGATAGCAGATGCCCATGGCACCACACATTGCAAGCATGCCGTCGTCGTCTTTTATCTTTTCGGCAAACGGGATGCCTTCCTTTCCGATGGCAATGGCCTTTCTCATCTTTCCCAAGTCTGTGTATGCGGTCATCTTCTCGCTGGTAAGCCAACTGCGTGTGGTGTCGGCGCAGTCCATCTGGAGTGCGCTGTCTATGAGGTGGATGGCCTTTTCCTTCTCGCCTCCGGCATTGTAGTTGGTGGCTTCTATGAACAAGGAATATGCTCGCTTCTCGTCTTCCCCTTTGTCTTGTTGGCAAGCGGAAAGAAAGGCGATGGTGGATAGAAGAAGGAAAAAATATGTAAAAATTGTGTATTGTCTATGATGTATCATTTGCTTCATTTGCTTTTGCGATGAATGGTTGTCCGTGCAAAGATATGAAAAATAATCTGAAGACACTCTTTTTCTTCTGTTAAAGTTTATGGCAAGTGTCGTTTTTTCGAAAATGCGACCATGTGCCTACGGAAAACCATTGGTAGTATGCGGCGGTATTCCGTGGGAATCGAGGAAAAATCCGATTTTTAGGCACAAGTCGCACCATCATGCTGATATTTGTCGCTATCTTTGTTGAAGAGTTTAATCATTTTTTAGTAATACTTAATGCTATATTTTATGAGAAAGAAAAGCTTTTTGATTTTTGTTTCTGTTCTTACCGCATTCTTCTTTGTGATGACATCATGCGGTGGTGACGATGGACCTAATGACCCAAACAATCCAGACAATCCCGAAAACCCTGACTCTCCTGTGAGTCCAGATAATCCTGGTTCTGTGGCAGCTTCGGAAGTTTATGAGATTACGGTCGAAAACTCTGTTGTCTCAGGCTCTCATGTCGAGGACGATGGTACGAAAACGATGAGGTTTGAATTTGCGAAGGGAAACATAATGCGTGCCAAAGCTGTGTCACGTGATGAAATAGATAGTCCTGTAGGTAGTCCTGCCGATTCTTATTGTGACAATATAACAGAGGCAGAACTGGCTTATACTAATATCATCACGACAACTATGACTTATCGCGAAGAATACTATCCCTCGGGCAAGTCTGAAGTGACGACTGCAACGCATAAAGCCAATGTTGAGAATGGCAGAGTGAAAGGTGGCTCCATCCGCAAGTCATGGATGAATGGTGAACGTCCATTCGAACTCTCTTATGACACAGATGGCACGTTGAAAGAAATGCGTTATAATGATATTGGGGATGACGGAACAGATGATTGGAACATCCATTATTTCGATTGGCAAAATGGCAATCTGTCCCAGGTGAGATGTCCTAAATTTAATGTCACCTCTTCCTTCACATACGATGGTAGCTCGCGCAATCCTTTTGCGACTTTGGACTTGAATCACTTGTTGATTATGGACGAGGAGTTCTTTGAGGGTACCAATGGAGAGGTGCTAGAGCTGCTGGCAGTAGGAGGAAAGTTGGGCAAACGTACCGAGAACTTGGTGAAAGAGTATCTTAGTGTAGATGAAGGTACTCCGTACACAGTGAAAGTTACCTATTCTAAGCTGACAGAGGCAGAAGTAGTAGCTGTTGTGGATGCGTATAGGTCTAACCAAAAGACTTATAGCTCCAAGTGGACTATCAAGCGTACAGTAAAATAATAAGGAGCAAGGCTTATGAAGTGCATGAGATTTCTTTTGTTTTTTATTTTCGCATTTCTTTCCTTGGCTTGTTTTGCCGAGAAAGGCGATATGTGGGAGGTGAGCGATGCCGACTTGACCGTGTGGGATTCACCCAACTATCTGAACAAGTTGGGCATAATGCATCAAGGGGACACCTTTGAGGAAGAAGGAATGGATGGCGACATGATCAAGTTCCTCTACAAGGGCAAGACTGCCTACGTGTCTTCTAGCTGCTGCCAAAGATTTGAGCCGGAGCCAGATTCTGACGAGGATGTTGAGGAAGGAGAATCGGTTGCCCCACAAGAAGTGGAGGAAACCACCACAGAGCCTACTGGTCAGCCTGTCAACCAAAATGTAGAGGCTTCCAACAAAAAGGATTCTGCCCAGGTGACAGCCCAAGATGCTGCTGATCCAATAAGTGAAAAGTTTGAAGATGGAGGAATACCCCTCATGATAGCTCTGTTCATCTTGGGAATATTGGGGGGCATCTTAGGCTTGGTAGCCATTGTGTTTACGTTCTTCTATGTATTTAACTATGGGGCTTTGGCACGATGGTTTAATAAGAGATGTGAAGGAGATGTGATACCAGCCAAGCGATTCAACAAGTTGCTGATAGCTCCTGTGCTCGCCGCATTGGGAACGGTGGCATCTACCTTGGTATTTGGATATGCAGCATCAGTGGTGGATTCAGAAAGTACTTGGCAGATTCTTTTGGCTATGCTTGGTATCATCCTCACGGCAGCAATGCCTAGCCTCACTCTTTGGTATAGATATAGGAAAGACAAAAAGCAGTATGGTAAGAAGACGGCACTATGGATGATGGCTTATTCGTTGTTCAGCATTGCTGCTATTTACCTGGTTTGCGTTGTGATAGCCTATATCCTTATCGGAATCGTTGCCGTATTGATTTTCGCCTTGATTTTCGCTGTGGCATTCCCTACGAGATATTATGTCGTGAAGAAGGACTCGTGGTTTTGACCACTATCGTAGAGAGCGGAAAGGTGCTCGAATCATTAGAGTTTTGGCTGCAAGTGGGTGAAAAACGATACTTGCAGCCAAAATTGTCTCTAGAATTTTGGCTGCAAGTGGTATTTTTTGTATATTTGCAGCCAAAATCATTAAGCTAAAGAAGTAAGAGTATGGCACAGATTATCGGTAGAGATAAGGAACAAGAGATACTGCGTGAGGCTTTTCATGCAGAAGAATCCTTGTTTGTTGTAGTTTATGGGCGTCGTCGTGTGGGCAAGACTTTCTTAGTGAGAGAAGTATTTGCCGACAAGATGGACTTCTATACTACAGGTGTAAATCAGGAAAACAAGAAAGTGCAGTTGGAGTATTTCTATCATGCTCTTTGTAAATGTTCTAATACACCAATTCCGATGCCGAAGAATTGGTTGGAGGCTTTCGCCTCTTTGATAACGATATTGGAAAGTTCCAAAAATGATAAGAAAGTAGTATTCTTGGATGAATTGTCCTGGATGAATGGTGGTGATGGTTCTTTCTTGACGGCATTAGAGTGGTTTTGGAATAGTTGGGCTTCTGCTCGCAAAGACATCTTGCTTATTTGCTGCAGTTCTGCAACATCCTGGATTGTCAATAAAGTATTCCATAATCATGGGGGATTGTATGGACGGGTGAATAGACGCATACATTTACATCCTTTTACTTTGCAAGAATGTGAGCGGTTTTACGAGTCTCGTAACATCCTGATGAATCGCTACGACCAAGTGGTAAGCTATATGGTATTTGGTGGTGTGCCTTATTATTTAGCAATGCTGGACAAAGGTAAAAGCTTGCCACAAAATATTGATGAACTGTTGTTCGCTCCAGATGGTCAACTTCATGATGAATACAAGAACTTATACCAATCTATGTTCAGAAATGCAGAGAATCATTTAGCTATAGTGAGTGCCATTGCAACCAAAAGTAAAGGAATGACTCGAAATGAGATTTTGGAACAGACGGGACTTCCTAATGCTGGCAGTACAACTAGAGTATTGGAAGAGCTAGAACAGAGCGATTTCATACGTCGCTATGTGGCATTTGGTCAGAAGAAACGAGATGAGTTATACCAACTGACGGATGCATATACCTTATTCTATTATCATTTCCTGAAAGATGGAAAGAATAACGATGCTATGTTTTGGGAGCATTACCTAGGTTCTTCAAAGTTGTTGTCTTGGGCAGGCTATGCCTTTGAACAAGTCTGTTTGGCGCATTCCGAACAGATTAAGCAAGCTATGGGCATCAGTGGTATTGCTGTTTCTCAATCAGGGTGGATGAGTAAGTCTAAAGACAATAAGGCTCAGATAGATTTAGTGTTGGATAGGGCTGATAATGTGATCAATCTTTGTGAAATCAAATTCTCGTCTCGTCCGTATGCGATAGACAAGCAATATGCTGAGCGAATGCAGAGCCGTCAATGGCAGTTTGAGGAAGAAACGAAAACACGAAAGTCTTGTCAGCTTATGATGATTACCACCTATGGTCTTCAAAGCAACCAATATGTAGGCATAATTCAGAAGAGTTTGACGATGGATGACTTGTTTAGCTGATATTTTTATAGGATTTCTATAATAGGATTTGTATAATTGAAGAGGACAATTCAAAAAGATAAAGTGGGGCAAAGTTGCGTATGTAGCAACGTTGTCCCACTTTTCGATTAATATGATTTATGTTAGAAATCAGTACTTTGTAATGGCTTCGACTTCACAACTATTTCTCGCTTCTTGGCACCATCCAGCAATTTGTTGATGATGTCGGCAACATCCTGACGAGTAATCGTACGATAATCAACGACCTCTGGCTTTTCCTTAGCTATTTGTTGGTTGCCTTCTACGTAAGCATTGAGAATCGCAAGCCAAAGAAGAGGGTCTGTTTCTTCTTGACTTCCCATGGCAGTTTGAGCTTTCTGTTCAGTTTCCTGGTCCACAACGAGAGGAACATATACTTTCTTGAAGTTGTCCTCGCTAAAAGCATTGTTGCGAATCTCGTCAAGAATTTCGTAAGTGCGTTTTTTCATCTTATCTACTTTCTCTCGCTCCGTAGTGAAGTGTATTTTAATTTCTTCCATGTTGCGAGGGACAGGATGATAGCCAGCATCGACACCGATGGAATAGACGCCGACTTCCTTTTCTCTTAATTCATCAAACAAACGAGATTGCAGCAGCTCTTTGAGAATCGTTAGCGCACTCTGTTCTTTTGGAGTTAGCTTTTTGTAATTGGCAAATGATATTTCCAATTCTCCTAAGTCACCTTCCAAGTCTGCCTCTAGTTCGCAAGTAATCTCTTGCTTAGGTGAGGATATCGTTTTTAATAGGTATTGGCGTGGAGTGACACCTGGTGTGCCAGGCAGGGAGGCTATATACTTTTCTATCAGTTGGTGTGCTTCTGCCTCAGGAACAGCACCTACTAAACAATACGTGAAATAGGCGGCATTGCCAAATCGGTCATTGAATAGACGCGGCAAGTCTTGTAACTTCATGCGATTGTAGAAACTGATGTCCTCACGAGGGTTGTCTTCTGAAGGAGGATAGAGTATTGCATTGATGGAGTCTTGTACGGCACTCATACCCGTTTTGCTTCTGTTCGTATAGAGGTACTTGCTCTTTTCGATGAACTTGTCAAATGTCTTTTCGCTGAAGTTTTGTTTGGTCAATACCAAATGGAGATATTGGAAGAAATCGTCCGCATGTGCGACGTTGACATTTCCTCCTACGCCATCTGTATAGTCATTGATTGATAGTGACAATTCGATGCCTTTGCCTTCTAACCATTCAGACAGTTGATTACGGTTGTATTTGTAGAGTCCCGACTGCATAATGAGTGCTTGCATTGCCTTTTGTGAAGGGATGTCATTGCTCTTGACCAATGAGTTGCCTCCCATGGCAGAACCAGCAAAATACATCATGTTATGGGAGTCTGGGAGGTATTTGTAAAGTACTTTGGCACCATTGCTTAGTGTCCATTCTGTTACATCTAAATCCTTGATAGACTTGGTGCTGATGATTTTTCCCGAAGTTATCGGATAATCTATGATTTGCGATATGGCTTGTGGCTTCTCTATGGAGAGAATAGGCTCACTCTTTACCTCTGCTAAAGTTTGGTTGAACTGTTCGTCAGAAACATTCATCTCATTTGCAAGGGTAGAGTATGTGATGAAACTGAGGTTCTTGTCGTTCATCCATGAGCGAACCCAGTCATTAAGGTCGCTGACTTCCATTTCTACGAGACTTTCCACGGAATGTCTGATTTGTTGTTGGAAAGACTCGATAGGCACGCCATACAAATAGTTTTGCTTGAATACGTCCATCAGGTTGTCGGGAGTGCCTAGGTTGTCAGATTCGAGAAGTGGTTTCAACTCATTGTAAAGTGCTTCTTTGGCATGCTCAAACTCCTCTTCTCCAAATCCTTTTCTACGAATGTTCTCACGAATGGCCAGTATCTGTTTCAGACATTCTAGTTCCTTGCCTGCATATGGTACAAAGTCCCAGGCATTTTGGTCGTATTGGCGTGCCAAAGGAGCATAACTTACGGTAGCGGTGATGAAGCTTTCTTTGCCGCCATTTCTGAATTTAGCTAATAGTTGTGCCGCTAATGTTTGGAAGAGACGTACTTTGAGTTGATCGCCCACAAAGTCTCGTTTGGAAGGGTCTGTTGAAACTAGGCAACGTTGATAGATACCCATGGAATTGGAGGAGTTCTCCTTGTCAATGAAACGATAGTACAATGGAGCATTGTTGTCTTCTATTTCAGAGTTCTTCCTGCTGATGGGCTTTTTGCTTGCAGGGATAGAACTGAATAGGTGTTTGATTTCTTTCTCGTACTCTTCAGGTTGGATGTCGCCAATGATGGCGATGCATTGTAATTCTGGACGATACCATTGCTGATAGAAGGCTTTTACATCCTTGGCGGTATAATTACGGATAAGGCTTTCAGAACCTATTACGTTGTGTGTGGCATAGTCGCTTCCATTATAAATGGTGGGTGCTATTGCCTCTGTCAGTCGTTTGTCAATATTGCGACTTTGCCGCCATTCCTCAGAGATGATGTTGGCTTGCCTCTCCACTTCCTTAGGTTCTATTTTGATTCCATTGCACCAATCCTTTAATAGGTATATGATGGAAGTAGTAACCTTGGAATCATTTGTAGGGACATTGTTTACTTGAAAACGAGTCTCGTTGATGCCTGTCTTTGCATTGAAAACCAAACCATGGTTGCGAAGATAAGCCATGACACCATCTGGAAAGTGTTCTGTCTTGGTAAAAGCCATGTGCTCAACAAAGTGCGCCAAACCATATTGCTTGTCGGTTTCCAATATGGCACCCACATTCTGATAGAGATAGAAATTCACCTCGCCTTGATTCCCATTGTCACGCATGATGTAATAAGTGAGACCATTAGGAAGCTTTCCTTGTATGAGCCCTTTGATTTGCGCTCTACAGGAGATAGCGGCAAAGAACATCCATGCGAAGAGGGCTAAGCGGATATAATCAATTTTTCTTTTCATCTAGTTACTTATTTCTGTAAGAGTTCAAGTGCTGCAAGTTTGCGAGCGATGGTTGCTTGAATCATAGCTTGTACTTGCTCCATTTTGTCTAGTTGGAGAGACTCGACGTAGCCTTGTCGATAGTATTTGGTGGCATCGTCATATTTCTTCATGGCAGTATAGCTGTCTGCCATCATGACGAGGAAGTTGATGCGGTCAACGATGGAAGTCTCACCAGTCAATGCTTTCTCTATCCACTGGATGGCTATTTCATGATCGGATGCTGTCAATTTCTTGCCTGCTGCATAGTATAAGTTCTGGGCAGCTTTTCCATAGTCGGTTGGTGTGGCATTGTCGCCCATCTGCTTGAAATAGTCGTTCATCAAGTCAAAGTACTTCTTGGCGTCTTTGTCCTTGTATATAGAGTAGATGGCATCGGCATAAACCGCAGATGATTTGGCTGGGTCAAGGTTTCCTGTGAAAGAAATGACAGAATAGGCGTTCTTGTAGTCACCCGAAATCTTGGCTACATATTCTTTGTAGCTCAGATTTCCTTCCTTGGCAAGGTCTTCTATTCGCTTGTCATTGTATTCGATGACATAATAAGCCGCAGCATCTCCTACTGCTTTTTGCCAAGCAGGAAGGTTGGCATTGATGAAGTCTGCCATCTTTTGCTGTTGCTCTAGGTCATCGCCACCCAGTTGTGAGATAATGAGGTAATCGGTACGATTGATGAGGCTAGGACCCATCTTGGCTTGGATGTAAGCATTGTACATCTTTCTGATTCTTACAACCCATTTTTCAGCATCCATGCCTTCTTGTGCCATCAAGAACTTAGGGGCTTGCAGAAGTATCTTCTGCTGGATGGTTAAATCAGTTGGGTTGCTACGATATTGCTCATAGAGTTCTTTGAAACCGACTACATCTCCTACGGCAGTTTTTGCAGCTTCCATCAGTTCGTTAGCCCCCATGGCACCTACAGAGATGGAGATGGCTTTCCCATCGTTGGCGATGAAGGCCAAAGTCGGGAAGGCTTCTATCTTGTACTGTTTGGCAATGGATATGTTCTCTGGCTTTTCTGCATCCAATTGCAAGCAGATAAACTTCTCATTGAAATATTTGCCTATAGAGTCTTGTGTGAAGATAGTCTTAGCCATTCGTTTGCAAGGGCCGCACCAAGTGGCATAGAAATCTACGAATAGCGGTTTGTGATGTTTCTTTGCTTCTTCCTGCGCTTGTTGGAAAGAACCTTGGAAGAACTGGATGCCTTCTTGGGTAGAAACAGTTTGCTGGATGGTTTCTCCTGTAGCCTTACCCTGAGCCATGCTAGGCTCAAAAGTAAGGAGAGAGAGAACTGCTGTGAAAAGCAGATTATTTGTTGTTTTCATCTTTTTCAATGTTTTGTGTTACTTTATTCTTCCCAATCAGATCCGCTGTCATCCAAGTCACCAAACTCATTCTTTTTGATGATGACCGTGAAGATATTGGAGAGAATGGCAGAGTGATCTTCGTTCTGTACCTTTAGACTGATGCGATATCTACCCTCGGGTAAGCTCTTGGAAGCCATATAGAATACCTGAATCAAACTACCTTGAAGTCGGATGGAGCCTTCAGCGATAGCTTTCTTGAAGGCTGTTGCATCTCCACCTTCTGTGGCTTCCACATCGTAAAACTCATAGGTGATAGGTACGGTTCCTGCAACTCCTTGGATCGCATAGGAAGTCCAAGGGGAGTTGTCGGTTACATGGCTGTCCCATTCATCTACCTCTTGGTAGGCAACCAAAGTATCGGGGGCATATTCTGCGTTTTCTACTTTTAAGTAACCTACTGGCATGTCATGGCAACTCGACAAGGAAGCTAAGCCTACGATTGCCATTGTCCATATACAGATCTTATGATATATTGCTTTCATATTGTTAGAAGTCTGTTAGATTGAAATTATAACTTAGTGCATGAACGACACCGGTTTGGGTCATGATGTTGCTTGATGCCACCTCGGATGTCTTCCAAGCCACTTCTGAGGCTATGTAGATTTTCTTGGGACCTGCTTGAGGAACACCGCCGTATGACTCACGATAGGTGTAGATCCATAATTGCTTGCCAGACAGCATCGTGTACATCTTGCCACCTTGACCGATGACAGTGTTGGGGTCAGTGGAGGCTGTTCCAGCCGTGAAGTCATCCAACTGGATGACGTTGTTGCCATCGATGATGCTAGATAGAATAAAATTGCGGCAGTCCTCTACTGGAATGTCGGCGATTTGCTCATAACCCTTTTCTAGGAGATAGCGGCGTATGCTATGGTTGGTGATACCGAAAACGGTGAGGTTCGTGCCGTATGTACTTGTCCCCATAAATACCTGCTGGAGTCCCGCACGTTCACTCATGACAACAAGTGAGTCCCAGTTGTATGGGTCTTGCTGAAAATACTCCCACATGGAGCAGTCGTGATACCCTATGGCTTTTCCAGTATCTACGAAGTTATACTTGGTGCAGGAGGTGGAAAGGCATAAAGTGCTCGCCACTACTGCAATGAACAATAATATCTTTTTCATTTTCTTCTCTTGTTTGATTTTGAATTACATATATGGCATCCAATACGTAGTTTGACGCATCATGGTGTTGGTTATCTTGCCATCTCTGTCTGAATAGGCATTGCTTGGGATAGGCAAGAAGAGTGCACCATTTTTGATGTCATTATTGGTGAGTACTTGGAACTTGCCATATAGCTCTTCCTGGATGTAGTTGTTGCGGATGATGTCGTAATAACGCTCGTCATTCTCACCAATCAGCTCCTTCTCTCGCTCTTGGAAAATGGCTTTTTTGAGGTCGCCTTCATCATAGATGGAAGGATATGCTTCCGCACCAGCACGCTCTCTAATCTTATTGAGGTCATTGATGGCAAGGTCTGTTTGTCCTAGCTTGTTGTAACACTCTGCTCGGAGCAAGATAATGTCGGCTAGACGCCAATATACATAGTCTGCATCCACGGATCGGAAGTCCTTGCCAGTCTCGGAGAACTCGTTTTTATTGTAGAGGCACTCCCTAAACTTGTATGGGATGGCGTAGTCAATGCCGTCAACCTCATGTGGCTCGTCTATTTGGTAGAAGAAGGCGGAGCGACGTTGATCGTTTGGGTCTTGGTACATCTCGTTGATGGTCGATGTGTAAAGTTGACAGTAGTTCTCGTATGGGATATTACCCATCTGAGCTGTCTCTTTTACAGGCCAACTGAGATATGCTGTCGCTACATCATTTGGTGTTTGGCTGTATTCCGATCGAGCTTTGTCGAAGGTAAGAGTGAAAATTGCCTCTGGATTAGTCTCGTCAGGGTGAGAGAGCTTGTAGCAGAGATCCTCGGGGTCAGAACACAAACTGTAGTTTCCTACTTTTCCTTCGACGAGGAGGGTCGCATAGTCAATGGCTTTCTGATAGTCTTCTTTTGGATTACCTTCTAGACCATATAGTTCTTCTACACTTCCTTTCCAAGCGTAGATCTGTGCCAGCAAAGCGGCACTGTTGCCTTTGGAGGCGTACTGGCGGCTCGTGATGGTTGCATTATTCAATCCTTTCAACTTGTCGTAAGTTGGTAGGACGTTATAGGCGGATTCTGCACTTGCGATGGCTTTCTTCAGAACTTCTGTCATAGGAGAGCGACCATACATCACTACATCTTTTGAGTTGTTAGTGATAACGCAATCTCCATAGCGCTGAGCCAAGAAAAAGTACGATAAGCCCATGGCAAAGTATGCTTGCCCAACGTGGAAGTTGTAACGGTCTTCACTGAGACCTTCCGTGCTGCCAATGTTGTCTAGGAGTAGGTTGGCTTCATATATAATATTGTATAAGCCACCCCATTGTCCGTCTTGTTCTTTGACATAACGTGGGTTCCACTCACGTAAGTCGTTGTTCCAACCGAGATTGTCAACTTTTGCCCCTGCTGCGATAAAAGGGTCGTTCTTTCCTATGTAGATATTCTCGAAGTATAATATTGAAGAGGTGGTAGCGTTCAATTCATTTTCCGACTTGAACGCATTGTTATATGTGACTTGGTTCTCGGGTACTTGATCCAAGTCGCATGACACCAACCCTGCTACGCAAATGGTAGCTATTAATAGTTGCTTCTTCATGTGTCGTTAAAATTTTAAGTTAAAACCAAATGTGATGGAACGGTTCAGAGGGTACTGCTCGCCGGTGTCCTTGCCAGTGTATGGATTGACAACCTCTGGGTCTGTGCCAGAATAGTTGGTCAACAAGAAGAGGTTCTGTCCTGTAACATATAGGCTCAGACCCTTGATCCTGTTCTTGAACCATTTGGCAGGCATCTCGTATGATAAGGTGACAGACTTGAGGCGGAGATAGTTGACATTCTCTATGTTGGAGTCAATATCACCGTCAAACTGACCGATATATCCTTGGTCAGAGAATTCCAAAGAAGGATAGTCTGACTCGTCTCCTGGCTTTTGCCAGAATGTTACCTTGCTAGGGTCTGCCATGATAGTTCCGAAATTCTTTGTGAAATTGAAAGCTGAGTTCTTTACCATGTTCATCATCTTGCGCTTGATGACATAGTTCATCATGATGTCGAGTTTCCAATTCTTGTAAGAGATGCTATTGGAGATACCACCATATGCAGCTGGCAAGGTGCTGCCAGCATAGTACTTGTCGTTATAGTCGATGGTTCCATCTTGGTTGTAATCCTTGATTTTACGACCACCCACACGCAATGGATAGTTCTCACTGTTACCAAAGTTGAGTGGTACCAACTTGCCCAATGAGTTGTAGTAATATGGAATCTGCGTCTCGTCTTGTACGAGGCCCTCGTCATGATAGGTGTAGATGCCATATACTGGGCGACCTAGCACTTTGTCGCTCAAATCCTCACCTCCGTATGACTTGCGGAAAAGGTTCTTGTCATGTGAGATGTTGAAGCCGAGCGTCCATTGCCAGTTCTTGTGCTTGATGATGTCTGCTGAAACTTCCAGCTCAATTCCTTCGTTTGATATGGCTGAGGCATTGTTCCACATCTTATCTGCCAAGAAAAAGTTTCCTGGGGTAGTAGTCTGCATCAACAAGGCATGGGAGTACTTGTAATAGTAGTCCAACTTTACTTGCAAGCGATAGTTGAAAAGTTGAAGGTCAAGACCTAAGTCATATTGGTCGTTCTTCTCCCAAGTCAATTGGTTGTTGGCAAGTATACCTGGTATCAAACCGGCACTTCCTAGGAAGGTGTTGCTGGAAGTCATGGTGCCCAAGGCTAGGTATGCCTCATTGAACTTCTGGCCTGAGCGACCCCAAGAAGCACGGAACTTACCAAAGCTAAGCCACCATAGATTCTTCATAAATGGCTCATCGCTGAAAGTCCAACCTAAGCCGACGGCAGGGAATGTTCCCCATCTCACGTCGCTACCAAATACAGAGGAACCATCCGAACGAAGTGAAAATTCTGCCAAGTACTTGTGCTTGTAGTTGTATGCCAGACGTCCGAAGACACTCATCATCTCTTGTACCTCTTGGTTGCTGAGATATGATTGCAAAGCTTCGTATGTACCATATTCGTCTTGACGCAAGGCTGGCCATTCTTCTCCTACATAATGAATTTGGTTGGTAGGACCACCGTATGCAGAACCGCCAATGCTATTGAGTTGGTCACGATTATAAGAGAAACCACCCATCAACTCGAAGAAATGTTTCTCTTTGAGGTCAAACTTGTAGGTGAGGTAATTTTCGCTTTGTATCATCGTCATGCCGATATTCTGCCCTTCGGATCTTGATAATTTCTTGGAGGTCAGGTAATCTGGTGTGAAGGTGTTGATGCGGGTGTTATAGTGGTCGATGGCTGCGGATAGTGACAACTTCAACCCTTTGATGATGTTATAGTTGAGTCCACCGCTGAGTCGTACATTATAATTAGAGTTCACGCCCTCGATGCCTCGCAAAGATTGCATGGCAGTTTCTTCAGCGATGCTTCCCTTTCCTGGCAAAAGCGTAGATTGTTGCTTAGGGTCAATAGTGAGGCCTTGTATTTTTCCTGTAGTTGCAGCTTGTTGGTCTGTGTAAGACAGATTAATACGGGTGTAGGCATCAACTTTAGGGGTAATCTTGAAGTCGAGATTAGACATGACATTGGCTCTTAAGAAGCTGGAGTTGAGCATGATGCCCTTCTCGTGATAGATACCTGCAGCAACCATATAGCGCACGTTGTCGTTACCTCCTGATACGGAAAGGTCAGCTTTGGTGACTTGTCCTACACGGAAGGCATATTTCCACCAATTGGTGCTGTTGTTGTAGAATGTGTTCAATGAGTCTTGTACTATTGACGGAATCTTGTTATAATCATCTGTAGAGATATTGCCCTTGTTCCAGAAATAGTCATAGGCACCATTGCTGAATTGATCCCAGCCCCATGTGTCTTTGTAACTGTTAGGGAAGATAACCTTGTCGGTCGTCCAGTCGTATTCGCCTACACGTTGGTTCTTCGCCAAAAGAATGTTCCAGAGTCTTTCACCATTACCTCTTAATTGAGTTGGCGTAGAAGGAAGCCAAGAGAAAGATTGGGATACGCTGGCATTAAACTCAGCCTTGCCGCTTTTGCCTTTCTTGGTGGTGATGAGGATAACGCCATTTCCAGCACGTGATCCATAGAGGGATGCAGAAGTCGCATCTTTCAATACCTCTACTGATTCGATGTTGGAAGGGTCTAAAGAAGAAAGTGGGTTGATACCGCCTGTGTAGGTAGATGAAGATTGAACAGGTACGCCATCAACGACAAAAAGAGGAGAACCATCGTTGACTCCTTGTTGATTGAGAGAACTGAAACCACGGATAACTATCTTGGAGCCATTGCCACCAGGTTGGCCAGAGAGATTGGAAACATCTACACCTGCCATCTTACCTTGGAGCAGGGTTTCGAGTGAAGAGCTTGGTACGTCTTTCAGTGCATCTCCTTTAAGCGAAGATACGGAACCAAGCATGTCTCGACGGGTTCGGCTACCATAGGCGATGACTGCAACTTCTCCCAGTTGATTTCCCTCTTCCTTGAGAATGGCATTGACTGTATGCCCATTACTGTACTTCAGTGTGATTGGAGAATATCCGATGGCTGAAATGACAATCTCCCCACTTCCATTATTGGTGGAAAGGCTAAACTGTCCTTGTGTATCAGCAATCGTTCCTTGTTTGAGACCTTTGATTCTGACGGTTGCGTTTGGAATGACTTCTCCTTCCGTGTCCTTGACGATGCCTTTGATGATGAAATTGCCTTGCTTAGCAGTCTCCATCTTGAAAACTCGGATAGACATTCCGTTCACGCTATAGGTGAAAGGAGTTTTGTAGAGTAAGTCTTGGACAGCTTTTTCTACTGTAGCTTCATCGAATGAGACAACCATCTTGTTGGGATAGTTTCTTACCTCATTGGTGTAACTGATGGAATAATCGCTATTCTTTGTGATATAGTCAAGAATAGACGAAAGTGTTTTCTCCTTAAAGGAGACTGATAATTTTATCCCCCCAGACTGAGCAAAAGTGCAAACAGGGTGCGATAAAGTTACCATCAGGCATCCTACCATACATAGTAGATGCCACGAGTGTACAATACTTTTGTGCATACCTCTCTATTAATAATTAACATTAACTATATAATAGACTGCAAAGTAACAACTTTTTGGGGAAATATGCAAGTTTTATGTAAATTATTTGCTGATTTCTTGCAAAGAATAGTGTTTTTGCTTTCATTTCGTCAGATGAAAGGTGAGTTCTCTAATGTATAAGATGATGCTGTTATCTCTAGTATCGTAAGCTTACACTCCTAGACATAAACCTTTCTTCCCCCTAGCACAAAACCATCAACGCCCTAGGATAAAACCTGCAGAAGCCTACTGCATACTGTAGTGCCTAACTTATATTCCATAAAATCCAAGTTAGATTTCATGGAATATAAGTTAGGCACAGCTAAATATAAGTTGTATTTTATGGTATGCAGTAGGCTTCTGCAGGTTTTGCACTAGGGCGTGTGCAAGTAGGTAGTCGCATATGGCGGCTTTTGTTGCTAGGAAAAAGCTTTCGTGTATCCCAACTCTGCAGATATTGAATTTTAGTTGTTAAGCAATACTTAACAACTGAAAACTAGCTTAATTAGCTCTATTTTAAGTACTTAATACTTTTTGTTATGTACAAGACCTAGAGGTGATAAAAAGTTCTACTACTTCATAGATGGCTCACAGGGAAAGTCTCTCTATCGGGAAGTAATGCTAGCCTCAGTTTTCAGTTGTCAATTAATGTTTGACAACTGAAAGCCATTGTAACTAGTTGGACTGTAGAAATTTATTGCTATTCTTACTTGTCTAAGGCTTTGAGGTGCTAAAAATATAGCTACCTCAAAGTCATTTATTTCCCCTTATATATGCCCTCTCTCCGCCCAATCGCCTCTATCCAGCGTTCGGTATCCGATGGCTTCGGCGAGGTGCATGGGTTCTACTTGCTCGCAGCCTGCCAAGTCGGCGATGGTGCGGGCGACCTTCAGGATGCGACTGTAGGCACGGGCGGAGAGGGAGAGACGCTCCATCGCCATGCGAAGCATATCCATGCCAGTCTCGTCTGGTTCGGCGAAGAGGTGAATCATGCGCTCGCTCATCTGGGCATTGCAGTGGATGCCCTTGTAGTCCTTGTATCGCTCGGCTTGAATCTCCCTCGCCTTGATGACACGCTCACGGATGCTGGCACTCGGTTCGCCGGGGGCAGCCTTGGAGATGTCTTTGAAAGGAACTGGCGTTATCTCGCACTGGATGTCGATTCGGTCGAGAAGCGGACCTGAAATCTTGTTCATGTATCGTTGTATCTGACCTGGGGTACAGACGCAATGATGCGTAGGGTCGCCATAGTAACCGCAAGGACAAGGGTTCATGCTTGCCACAAACATGAAACTGCAAGGGTAGTCGGTGGAATACTTGGAACGGCTGATGGTGATGTGGCGGTCTTCGAGCGGCTGTCGCAATACTTCGAGCGTGGTCTTGTTGAACTCCGGTAACTCATCGCAGAAGAGTACGCCATTGTGCGCAAGCGAGATTTCGCCAGGTTGTGGATTGCTGCCACCACCCACCAAAGCCACTTGTGAGATGGTGTGGTGAGGAGCACGGAAAGGACGTTGGGAGATGAGCGATACATTCTTGCCGAGTTTGCCAGCGATGGAATGTATCTGTGTGGTCTCCAGGCTCTCTGATAGGGTGAGGGGAGGAAGGATGGAAGGCAGACGCTTCGCCATCATGGACTTGCCTGAGCCGGGAGGTCCCACCATGATGAGGTTGTGACCACCAGCTGCTGCCACTTCCAAGGCTCGCTTCACATTCTGCTGACCACGTACATCGGCATAGTCGAGGTCGCAATGCGTCTGATTCTCATAAAACTCCTTGCGAGTATCAACAATGGTAGGCTCGAAAGCTTGTTTGTCACTCATAAATTGTATAACATCAAACAAGCTGTTCATACCATAGACTTCGAGGTTGTTGACCACGGCCGCCTCACGGGCGTTTTGCATCGGCACAATCAATCCCTTGAAGTGCTCTGCCCTGGCTCGAATGGCAATAGGCAGTGCTCCCTTGATAGGTTGCAGCGTGCCGTCCAGACTCAACTCGCCTACCAGCATAAATTCCTTGAGGTGCGTGTCGGGGATGTTCTCGTTGGCTCCCAAGATGCCGATGGCAAGGGGCAAGTCGAAACTGCTGCCTTCCTTGCGGAGGTCGGCAGGAGCAAGATTGATGGTGATGTCGGCGATAGGAAACTTGAAACCGCTGTACTGCAAGGCTGCGGCAATGCGGTTACGACTCTCTCTTACAGCCTCGTCGCCAAGACCTGTAAGATGATATTGGACTCCACGTGTGAGGCTTACCTCCACGGTAACCGTAGTCACGTCCAATCCGTTGACTGCGGCGCAAAAAGTTTTGACTAGCATTTCATTCCTTTCCTGCAGGAATAGAGTTTCCTGCATATATTTGAAATTAGATGTTGTTAATAATATATGTTGTCGCCCTCGTCAAGAGGCAAGGGACTTGATTTCCTTTTGGTGCTGCTTTTATTTCAGCAGTTGGTCGAGCTTGTCGTACAGTTCTTGTCGTTTCAAGCCACGAGCTACGATCTTGCCATTTTGCAAGACGATGACATCTGGCACGGAGGTCATTCCTAGTTTCTGCAAGGTCTTGTCTTCCAGCATGTCGCCGGTGCAGATGTTGGACCAAGAGATAGAGTCTCTGTCGAGACTTCTCTTGCAATCTACCTTGCTAGGGTCGAGGCAGATGCTCATCACCTTGAGTTTGCCTTGCGATGCCCTCATGCGCTTCTTCAACTCCCTTTGAAGGTCTTGGCTATCGAAATTGTAGGTAGCCCAGGTGTTGATGACTGCCACTGGCGCACTGCTCAGTTCGGCGCTGGATATGAGTTTGCCTTTGGTGTCGTATGCGGTGAAGGATGGCAATCTGGAGCCTACTCCCACGTCTTTCAGTCCTTTCAACTGCTGTAGCATCTTCTGAAGCTCTCCATTTTTCGGCTGCTCCTTCGCCATAGTCTCAGTTAAGGCGTATGCCTTCTTGAAGTCTGGCTGTGGGTTGCTGATGAAGTACTTTCGGGTGAGATAGATGCTGACGATAGACTCTGGGTGATCCTTGATGAATTGCTCAGCCTTGGCTTTCTCCTCAGGTGGAGAAACATTGAGGATGTTCTCACGGAATGAGTTCATCAGTTCATTGGCTTTCGTTCCCTTGACCGAAAGTTCTTTCAGGTGAGAGGCATCAGCCTTGATGTCAACGGATGCGCCTGACTCAGCAAAGATAGGTTGCTCAGAGAAGTTAGGGAAGACGACGACCAACGTAAAAGGATCCTTGCATTCGCATTCGTATGTGAAGCGACCACCTTCCACCTTGATGGTGTCCATGCCATGGATGCCACCCTCAGGGCTATAAACATAAAATTCACCTTGGTTCATGTTGAGAAATTTGCCTTCAAACTTGAAACGACCACTACCTGCACCACAAGAGGCAAGTACAACAGTCGCTAATAATAAGAGGATGTAAGCAAACTTTTTCATCATGAAAAATTTAAAAGGAGTGTGCCGCGAGCGGGACTCGAACCCGCACAGCCATTACTGGCCAAGGGATTTTAAGTCCCTCGTGTCTACCAATTCCACCATTGCGGCATGGTAAACGTAAAGAATTGGAGCGGAAAACGGGACTCGGACCCGCGACCCCAACCTTGGCAAGGTTGTGCTCTACCAACTGAGCTATTTCCGCGTTAGAATTTGCGAGTGCAAAGATAAGGCTATTTCTCGAATTAGCCAAATCAATTTACATATTTTAAGATAAAAGGGCGTATGTTCTGTGCATAAGCCTCCTTTCTCTTTAGTTTCCTACCGTCAGAAGTGTGCCGACACCCCCATAGGATACTCGATAGCGCATCAAGGGTTTGTCGTCTTTGGATAGACCGCCGCTAGTGATGGCTCCTGTTTCCAGGGCATAGGTACGCTTGCATTTGTTGCAGCTGACGGATTGGCGATTGCCCGTCCATTCCAAAGGATAGTTTCTTCCACCATATTGTCTGATACAGTTGGGGCATTGACGATCCCAAGCTACATGACCTTGGAAGTTAGTGCAACCTAGGATGAACCCATTCTTCGTGGCATCCTTGGTGTCATTGCCTGCGCCGATGGCACTGTAGCTGGCATAATTCTCCTTGGCTGTGGTCAGGGCGATGGTTTCTGTCTTGTTCTTGCCATCGTTGAGGGTGGAGTAGATTCTCCAGGCGTTGTTGACCTTGCCTGCGCTCACCATGGAATAGGAGCCTTGGTTGAGCAGTGCCGTCTCGATGGAAGAACCTACATGATATTGGGTGTAGAAGATGAAGTGGCAGGGATATTCCGTGCTAATGGTGTTCTCGGCATCGCATGAACTCATCATGCCGCAAGTACCTAGGAGTAGGCACCAACTAAGAAAGAGCACGGCTTTGCTAGCCATGCTTTTCACCTTATTATATATATAGGGAATATTTATCATTTCAAAAGCTCCTTCTCGGCATTCTCCATGCGCTCGAAGTGGAACTCAGAGAGCGTATGCTCCATCAACTCCTGTATCTTGTCGTTGCAGAGATTGCCGATGCTGCCCTCATGTGTGTGGTGGATATCCTTGTTTGGCTTAAACTCGCCTGCCTCGATTTCCAATCCCACCTTCTTGTAGGCATCACGGAATGGCATGCCGTTGGCGGCAAGCTGGTTCACTTCCTCTACGGAGAACATAGGGTCGTAACGTGGATCGTCCAAGATATGCTCGTTCACCTCCATCTTGTTGATGATGTAAGCTGCCATCTGCAAGCAATCCTTCAACTCGTCGAAGGCTGGGAGGAAGACTTCCTTGATAATCTGAAGGTCACGGAAGTAACCTACAGGCAGGTTGTTCATGATGAGCATCACCTGTTGTGGAAGGCTTTGGAGCTTGTTGCTCTTGGCACGTATCAACTCGAATACGTCTGGGTTCTTCTTGTGAGGCATGATGCTCGAACCGGTGGTACACTCCTTAGGCAACTTGACGAAACCAAAGTTCTGACAGTTGAACATGCAGGCATCGAAAGCCATCTTTGCCAACGTTCCTGCCACGGTAGCCATGGCGAAAGCCACATTGCGCTCCATCTTGCCACGTCCCATCTGTGCATATACCACGTTGTAGTCCATGCTGTCGAAACCGAGCAACTGGGTAGTCATGGTACGGTTGAGAGGGAAACTGCTACCATAGCCTGCCGCACTTCCGAGAGGGTTGCGGTTGGTCATGCGATAAGCTGCCTGCAAGAAAAGCATATCATCTGCAAGGCTCTCAGCATAGGCACCAAACCAAAGTCCGAAGGATGATGGCATCGCAACCTGAAGGTGGGTGTAGCCTGGCATCAAGACATCCTTGTACTGGTTGCTCTTCTGAATCAACTCATCGAAGAGTATCTTGACGGCATCCACGATTTCCTTCAACTCATGGCGAGTGAAGAGTTTCAAGTCAACGAGTACCTGGTCATTGCGAGAGCGACCAGAGTGTATCTTCTTGCCCATGTCGCCCAACTTCTGTGTGAGCATCAACTCCACTTGGGAATGGACATCCTCCACGCCCTCTTCGATGACAAAGTCACCCTTGTCGGCGATGGCGTAGATGTTCTTGAGCTCAGCAAGGAGCTGTGTCAACTCGTCTTTCTCCAACAAGCCGATGCTCTCCAGCATAGTGATGTGCGCCATGCTGCCGAGCACGTCATACTTGGCAAGGTAGAGGTCCAACTCACGGTCACGACCTACGGTAAAACGTTCTATTTCCTTGTTTACTTCAAAGTTCTTTTCCCAAAGTTTGTGTGCCATTCTTAATTATTAATTCTTAATTATTAATAGAATCTAGTCTTCGTATGGAATCATCGCCAAAGCGTCGGCAATCTTTTCGATGCCTTCCTCCAATGGCTTCTTCACCATACCCTTGATAAACATGTTGAGCTCTGCCTTGATGGTCAATTTCATCTTGCAGGAGATGTCGCTGGTAGGGAGCAACTGAATCCAGAAGTTGAATGGGACAGGACTGTTCTCTGTCTCAAACTTGATGGCCTTCGGAAACTCTCTGTCGATGATGCGCATCTTGATTTCTCCTACCATAGGTGCTGAGATGGAGATGCTGTCGCTATCGAATTTCAAGTCCTTGATCTTGTCCATCTGCTCACGCTTGTCGGCAGGAATCTGGTCTTTCACCTGCTCAAACTTGTCCTTGAGACGTTGCAGGTTGTTGAGGTCGCTCAATGTATTGAAAACAGATTCCTGCTTGTGAGGAATCTGTTTGATATTGCTTTCAAATGTGCTTGTACTCATATTTCCAATGCCTATGTCTGCTAATAGGTATTACTTCTTCCAGTTGGCTGGGTCCTTGCGCCACTCGTGGAGCAACTCTACGTCGCTCTGTGCGATATAACCAGTCTCCAAAGCCTCTGCCACTACGTGCTCGTAGTCGGTCAAAGTCACCAATTTCACGTTGGCATCAGCGAATGCCTTCTCTGCGATAGGGAAACCATAGGTGTAGCTTGCCACCATACCGATGACCTCATTGCCGTTCTGGCGAAGAGCCTCTACAGCCTTCAGGGAGCTACCGCCGGTAGAAATCAAGTCCTCTACAACGACTACCTTCGCCTTAGGGTCGAGCTGACCCTCGATGAGGTTCTGCATACCATGATCCTTTGGCTTAGAACGAACATATACGAAAGGCAAGTTCAACTCGTCGGCTACCAATGCGCCCTGTGCGATGGCACCAGTGGCAACGCCAGCAACGGCATCAGCCTCTGGAAACTGCTCCAAGATGGCATGAACGAGTTCGAGCTTCACATAGTTGCGGAGTTCTGGGAATGAGAGGGTCTTGCGGTTGTCGCAATAGAAAGGAGACTTCCAACCAGAAGCCCATGTGAAAGGGTCGTTAGGCTGCAATTTGATAGCCTTTACTTTCAATAACTTAGATGCGAATTCTTTCTTCAGTTTGTCCATAATTATAAAAGGATTAAATGGTTCTTTTCTATAATGTCTTTGCAAAGATACGGCAAAACGCAGACAATGCCAAAAATAAGCCCAACTTTTTTAATATTTTATAGTTAGGTGGGGTAGATGTGTAGGGTGATTCGTATAAATATTCAGTTTTTCGCCCATCCGATGCTGAGTACGCTGAAATGGATATTAGGCTCTGCCTCCATCAAAGTCTTACAACAAGCGATGATGGTGGCTCCCGTGGTGCAGACGTCGTCGATGATGAGGAAATGCTTGCCGTCGAGGGAGAGATGGGAGGGAGATTCTTTGGCAGATGAGCAGGCTAGCTCTGTCTTATACTTAGGGGCTAGCTCGAAGACTTGCTCCACATTCTGCTGCCTCTGCCAACGGTTCTTGTGGGTCTGGCTCTCCTTGAAGGAAGTTCTCCTGACGATGTCGGTGTAGATGGGTAGGTGGGTGAGGGCAGCGATGCCTTTGGCGATTTCCTCGCTCTGGTTGTAGCCTCTTTCCTTCTGGCGACTTCTAGCCAAGGGGATGGGGATGATGCCATCGATGCCATCGAAAAAGTTGATTCTCATGCCTTCTTGTGCCAAGAGCTTGCCCATGTCGGAGGCAATCTCCGGACGGTTGTTGTATTTCAACTGGTAGAGAACATTGCTGACGAAGGAATGTCCCTTGTAATAGAAGAGGGCGCAAGCCTTCTCGATGGGTATCTGATGCCAAAACATCTTTGCCATCTCGTTGTCGTAAGGCTTCTCCCAAGTGTCGGTACGGGGGAGGTGGAGATTGCAAGAGAGACAGATGCTCTCTTCCTCGCCCACCAATCGGTTGCCGCAGATGGGGCAGAAGCGAGGAAAGAACAAGTCGATGATTTTGGCTAGGATACTTCGTCGCATAGGTCTAGGTCTTCTTCCTTCATTCGGTTGATGCACTTGTGGATGATGTCCATGCCATACCCCCTTCCTAGGGCGAAGCGGATGAGTTTCATGCTTCGCTCATAGTCGTTCTTCGCCTTGATGGTCTTGTATTTGTTCTTCATCAGGGGGAGGAGGGTGTCCATATAGATGTCATCCTCCATCTCGTCGAAGATGGGGTCGGAGATGTCCTTGGAGATATGCTTCATCCAGAGGGCTTGCTCCACCTTGCGTCGCCCCCACTTGTTGTACTTCACCTTGTCGTTGATGAAGAAACGGGCATATCGCTCGTCATTGATGAACTTCTTGTCGGTCAGAAACTGCATGTTGCGGGCAATGGCATCCTCTGGCAGCTCCCACTTCTTCATCTTGTCGAGCATCTCTTGCGAGCAGTGCTCCGACTGGGTGCAGAGGGTGGTGAGCTTCAGAAGAGCCTGCTGTTCCGTCATCGGCTTCTTCGCACGTCTGGGGCGGTTGTAACTTTCGTACTCCATATCTTTGTGTCGATTGATTCGTCGTTTTGTGTTGTTTTATTCGCACATGCTAAAAGCGTCTTTCCTGGCTCTTATCATTCTCTTCTTTCCGAAAGAGTCTTCCTTGATTTCCACCTCCTTGTAGTCTTGGTTTTCGAGCATCAGCTTGATGGCATCGGCATAAGAAGGATTGACCTCAAAATAAAGTGTTCCGAAAGGTTTGAGTATGTATCGTCCTATCTTGGCAATGGCACGATAGAAAAGCAAGGGGTCTTCATCTGGTACAAAGAGGGCTATTGATGGTTCGTGGTCAAGCACGTTTTTTGCCATGTCTGCTTTTTCCTTGTTGCAGATGTAGGGAGGATTGCTGACAATCATATCGCATGCTGCCCTGTATTCTATGATTTGCTCGTCGGATGTTTCATGAAGGTTCTCTACGGATTTCTCCAGTTGGATGACATCCTCTTGGTCGAAGACGATGTTGGGAGCTTTCAACTGTAGGGCATTCTGTTTTGCAACTGAGAGAGCTTTGTCTGAAATGTCGATTCCCATCACTTCACTGTGGGGGATACTTAGGTTCAGTGTGATGGCGATGCAGCCGGAGCCAGTACAGAAATCGACTATTCTAAGTTCGTAGAGACCTTCGCCTTTCCCCATGTTAGGACGTTTTGTGTCTTGTGTGTGGAGTAATAGTTGGGCTTTTTCCATTTTCTCCTTTTCTGCGTCTATGATCCACTGGCACAGCTCTGCCGTCTCTGGACGGGGAATCAGTACACCTGGCTCCACATGGAAGGTCATTCCCATGAAGTCGGTTTGCCCTAGTACATACTGCACTGGCTCTGCATTTTGCAGTCTTTCGATAATTTCTTCTAGTTTTTTGCCCTCGTCTGCGGATAATTCATTAACTTTGCCGCCAATAATGTCGGTCAACGTCATTCCGTACTTCACTTCGAGTACCAAGCGGACGATAGCTTGTGCTTCGCTTGCCTCATAGAGTGGGGTGAGGGATTGCCAAAGTTCCTGATATGTTTTCATTATTTAGTACTTGTTTATTTTCTTCTTCCATAGTTATACATCAGAATGTCCCAATCTGAATCTTGATGGGCATCACCTCTCGCTCTAGATCCAAACAAAATAGCTTTACTGCCAGAAGGAATGGCAGATTTTGCTGTATTTCTTATTTGCAATATAGTCTTTTCGTCTATAGACATTGGCTTGAATGACTTTTATGTGTTGGCAAAGATAGGCATTTATCCTTAATCTCGCAAATTTTTGGGTTATAATTTTGCCTTTTGGCATTTAATTCGTACCTTAGCGGCGCAAAAAGGAAAATAATATGATGGTAAAGGAAAACGAAAAAATTCAAAAACAAAAAGAGATAGACGAAGTGTATATGCGCCGCTGCTTGCAGTTGGCGAAGAATGGCAGGCAGAATGCCAAGCCCAATCCGATGGTGGGGGCTGTCATCGTGAGCGAGGATGGACGAATCATCGGTGAGGGATACCATGTGCGCTGTGGCGAGGGACATGCCGAGGTAAACGCCTTTGCTTCGGTGAAACCTGAGGATGAACACCTCTTGCCGGGGGCAACCATCTATGTGAGCTTGGAGCCTTGCTCGCATTATGGAAAGACACCGCCTTGCGCCGACTTGGTGGTGAGAAAAGGGGTGCGCCGCTGTGTGTGTGGTTGTGTCGATCCTTTTGCCAAGGTGCAGGGACGTGGCATCCAGAAAATTCGTGAGGCAGGAATCGAGGTGACGGTGGGTGTGCTGGAGAAGGAATGCCTGGAACTCAACAAGCGTTTCATCACTTACAACACCCATCAGCGTCCTTACATCATCCTGAAGTGGGCGCAGACGGCGAATGGATTCCTCGACAATGAGGGCAAGGGCATGGCAATTTCCTCGTCCTTTACCAAGATGCTCTCTCATAAACTTCGTGCCGAGAATGATGCCATCCTCGTAGGGAGAATCACGGATGAAAGAGATCATAGCCAACTCAATGTGCGTGACTGGAGTGGCAAGGACCCAATGCGCTTGGTCATCGACCGCCATCATCCTTGCTTCGAGGGCTTGGACTTCAGCAATGGCTCAGAGGATGTGTTGCGCCAACTCATGCAATACCTATATAATAATAAGGTGCAATCGCTGATAGTGGAGGGTGGAGCCATCACTCACCAATCCTTCCTCGATGCTGACCTTTGGGATGAGATACGAGTAGAGACGGCTACAGGTCAGTTTGTGGCAGGTGGCACGAAAGCCCCACAGTTACCGCAAAACGTGCGTCCAATCAGCCATGAGGAGTATGATGGAAACATCATTGACACCTATGAAAGAAGTGAAGAGTGAAGAATTCAATAGCATACAAGGGCGTTAGCCTAATTCTTAATTATTAATTAAATTCCGATGAGCAATAGATTTACATCACGTTTGACTGATAACGATGATTTCAAGAGAGACGAGTTGATACGTAAGATAGAGCATGCCGTGGAGCACATGACGCTCTCCGAGCTAGAGGCTCTGTCGTATGATATGTTTACCAAGGGATATATCACCGACTACTAGGGGAGAATAAAAAAGTCCCGATGTTTTTCGAAAAACATCGGGACTTTTTTATCATTTCCTCGGGACTTTTTCAAAAGTACCATCGTGAGGTGCTTTTGGGGATGTCCTTATTCCGTTGGAAGTTACAACTTGAATTTATAGCCAATGGTCAACTGGAGCACATTGGTATAACCATCGCCATGCTTAGGCACCTTGGTGACACCGATGTTGTAGCGGGCATCCAAGACGATGTTCTGGAACTCGTATGACAAACCTACTGGTACTGCCAAGTCGAAGGTGTTAACTCCTTCTGCGTTGTCCTTGGAAACCATGAACGCAGGTTGGAGACCAGCCTTCAAGGCGAAGTTCTTGGCTACGTAATAGTTCAATGTAACTGGGATGTTCAGATAGCCTGGGTTCCAACTGCTATGGTCGCCCTTGCATCCTTGGAAGGAATAAAGAAGACCACCGGCAACAGCCATCTTGCGATTGAATTGGTGCTGCAACTCTGCACCGAAAGCGCAACCAGCTTTCCAGTCACCGTCACCTACAGTGGATACGTTCAAACCAATCTTAGGTTGGATAGTAGTAGAGCCAACTCTGCTCTGTGCGAAAGTCCCAACGCTAGCTAGTGTGAGGACTGCCATAAGAAATAACTTTTTCATAATCTCTAATTTTAAGTTGTTGATACTGCTCTATTGTGTGTCTCTGAATAGAATCACACCGCAAATATACTAAAAAAGAGTATATGTACTATATATTTTCTTATCTTTAAACGATTTTATACATTAATTAGGAAGTCTTTTGCATGTTTTATGCACTCAAGCTACTTAACTACCGCATTTGTGGACTTTCGCAACTCTTATCCCTTCCTTCCGAAGTCGGCTGGTATCTCGCCCCATTTCTTGGTTTCCCACTTGAAGATAGGGACGGTGATATTGTGGGTGCGAAGCCAATTCTCGGCACGGGCGATAATCTGGTAGAGCTGTTCGGTCTGTGGAGTGCGCTCCAACTTGGTCTTGCATTGTTTCTTGGACACCCAGAGCTGGGCATTCACGCTATCACTGTAGATGACCTTGTCGGTGATGCCTCGTTGTGCCATCAAGGCAAGGGCATGGACGATGGCAAGAAACTCGCCGATATTGTTGGTGCCATGGATAGGACCATAGTGGAAAACCTGTGCGCCAGTCTGAAGGTCGATGCACTGGTATTCCATCGGACCGGGGTTTCCCGAACAAGCGGCATCCACAGCCCAGGCATTAGCCTTTACCTCGTTGGGCAAAGGTAAAACGGTATCGTTTCTCCACGAAGGAGGATTTACAAGCATATTGCTCATGACAAATTATAAATGACAAATTATAAATGATAAATACTACCTTACAGGGGGATGGCTATAAAAAGCAAATGAGCATGCCCCATTGTGTTATCCCTGGGGCAATGCTCATTATTTGTCAAATAGTCAATATTCTAATTTAATTGTAAGGTTATATATCTTGAATATCCTCTAGCGAAGCACTTCTGCTTCTTTCGGGGAATATTACATTCTCTCTGGAACCTCGATGCCGAGCAGAGCCATACCATTCTTCAAGATCTTGGCAATATTGGCAGCGAGCACCAAACGGGTGGTCTTCTCAGCCTCGCTCTCAGCATTCAGGATGCTGTAGTCGTGATAGAACTGGTTGAACTCCTTGGTCAACTCGTAGCAGTAGTTAGCGATACCACCAGGGTTGTAGTTGTTGCCTGCATCGGCTACAGCTGCAGCGAAGTCGTTCATCTTCTGGATGAGGTCAATCTCCTTCTCGTTGATAGGAGCATCTGCGCCCAACTCTGCAGGAATCTCGATGCCCTCGGCTGCTGCCTTGCGCATGATGCTGCGGATACGAGCGTAGGTGTACTGGATGAAAGGACCTGTGTTGCCGTTGAAGTCGATACTCTCTTCTGGGTTGAAGAGCATGTTCTTGCGGGCATCTACCTTGAGGATGAAGTACTTCAACGCTCCGAGACCCACGATGCGTGAAATCTCCTGGCGCTCTTCCTCGCTCATGTCCTTGAACTTGCCAAGCTCATCGCTTGTCTGGCGAGCATCCTTAATCATCTCTGCCATCAGGTCATCGGCATCTACTACGGTTCCCTCGCGGCTCTTCATCTTACCGTTAGGCAACTCTACCATTCCGTAAGAGAAGTGAACCAAGTCCTTACCCCACTTGAAGCCGAGGCGGTCGAGCAGGATAGAGAGCACCTGGAAGTGGTAGTTCTGCTCGTTACCTACTACGTAGATCATCTTGTCGATAGGGAAGTCCTTGAAGCGGAGGTCGGCAGTACCGATGTCCTGAGTCATATAAACAGAAGTGCCGTCAGAACGGAGCAGGAGCTTCTGGTCGAGACCCTCGTTGGTGAGGTCAGCCCAAACAGAGTTATCGTCCTTGCGGAAGAAGAGACCCTTCTCCAATCCTTCTTCTACCTTCTTCTTACCCTCGAGGTAAGTGTTTGACTCATAATATATCTTGTCGAAACCTACACCCATCATCTTGTAAGTCTCGTCGAAGCCAGCGTAAACCCAGCTGTTCATCTTCTGCCAGAGAGCGCGAACCTCAGGGTCGTTGTTCTCCCACTTCACGAGCATTTCGTGAGCCTCCTTGATCAGCGGAGCCTCTGCCTTTGCTTTCTCTGTGGCAGCTTCTTCGTCCATGCCCTCCTTCATGTACTGAGCCTTGAGCTCTGCGATTTCCTCACGATAGTGCTTGTCGAAGGCTACATAGTAGTCGCCGATGAGGTGGTCGCCCTTCTTGCCGGAAGTTTCAGGAGTTTCGCCATTGCCCCACTTGAGCCAAGCGAGCATAGACTTACAGATGTGAATACCACGGTCGTTAACGATGTTTGTCTTGATTACCTTGTTGCCGTTGGCCTCCATAATCTGAGCCAAAGACCAACCGAGCAGGTTGTTGCGCACGTGACCGAGGTGGAGAGGCTTGTTGGTGTTAGGAGAAGAGTACTCGATCATGACGAGTGGACTATTCTCAGTAACAGGCTTCTCACCGAACTTAGGGTCAGCGTTGATGGTGTTCAGGAGTCCTACCCAAGCGGCAGGAGCGATAGAAAGGTTGAGGAAACCCTTTACCACATTGAAGTCAGCGATGACGTTGCTGCAATTCTTCTTCAAGTACTCGCCGATTTCCTGTGCAGTATCCTCAGGTTTCTTTTTAGACATCTTGAGGAATGGGAACACGACGAGGGTAAGGTTACCTTCGAAATTACTCTTGGTCTTCTGCAGGGCAACCATCTTCTCTGGTACGTCCTGACCATAAAGCTCCTTCACCGCTGCGATGACCGAGCTGATGATTTCGTTTTCTATCTTCATTATTATTAATATATCTCTTTTTACCGGTAAATATCTTTCTTTGTTGTTGCTTGTCGGATGGGCTAACGGGTAGCCCTCGTCTGATAAGCGGCTGCAAAATTACAAATAATAATTGAATTGGGCAAAGAAAACTGTCGCTAAAATCTTGTTGTAAGACGAAAAAGGCGTTTCTCTGCCCGATTTTGAACTTATCTGCCGTGATGTGGTGTTCTATCCTTCGAGGATGATACTAGCCACGTCTTCAGGAGTGTTCCATAGGATGCCGTCTTGCAACTCATCGTCGGTAAAGCCATTGAGCGCCTCTCTGGCTTCCTTCTCGCTGAGTACCGGTGTTCCGTCTTCGTTCTTAGCATCGACCAGAATCTGATAGATTGCTGCTCTGTATTCTTCGATTGTCATCATTTGTCTAATAATATTTTGATTAATGAATTATGTGTTACGACTTTATGCCTCTTGGAGGTTATGCCTTATGAAAATGTCAATGAAAGTTGTATCGGCTTCTTTGGTGCTTTTGGCAATTTTATGGTTGGCATTCTGTTTATCATAGAAGTGACGCAATCATTGATTAACTTGAGATTTTTCTTGTCGTATCCATCCTCTAAGATGGCGGCTTGCTCTTGGGTAATACCTTTGATGTAGGGTATCCTAAGTTTACGGAGGTTTTGGCTCTGCCATCTTGCGTATCCACCATTCATGTTGTTGGACTGTTCTTGTATCTGTTTCTTGACGAAATCAGACATGAGGATGGAACAGAGAAGCTTCAGCTGATGCATATCTTTCCCAGTGATATAATATAGGTTGTGTAGCGGATAGAAATGACCTTCGTCGATGAAAAACAAGGAGTTGCCCGAGATGTCTGGTATGAGAATCTTTGGCGTGTCTTGCAATCCTGCCTTTACTTTATCTATGGTACGATACCATTTGTTAGGAGATTTTTTTGCAACGTGTCTATTGGCTAGAATCTCCTTTTTGCTCTCCAAGTATGAGAGTGTCTTGGGATAAGAACTCAAGTCCACTAAGTTTCCTTTTTCATCAAAAGGATTTAGTAGATATTCTCCATTCCAGTTCAGCTTGTCACCTGTTAAGTCACGTGCATTGATGGCTGGTAAGAGTCTGTCTTCTTCTATTATGTCTTTGAGCTTAGGTGAGATATAGATACTATCAGCACCAGTTGCCACTCCTATTCCGATATGGAATCCTTGTTCTTCTATGGACAGAAGGGAACTTGGAAGGGTTATGCCACAAAACATCTCGCTCCAATCATCGGCAAGGCTCATCTTTTTTTCTTTCCACTTTCGCCACCCCAACTGTTCGATAGCCGTTATTTCCATATAATGATATGTGTCAGAAGGGGCTTCGTTAGAAATGACAGTAATGGCAGGGTATGCCAAAACCTTTTCTTGGAAAGCATTGGATTTTTCCAAGTCTATAATTTTTTGTAACTGGAAATTGCCTGCTATGTAACCTCTAAGTTTTTTGCCATACTCATTTTTGAGCCAACGATTGGCGCAAATGAAGCCATGAACTCCTTTTGGCTTTAGGAGTTGTAGTGTCTTTTCAAAGAATAGTACATATAGGTCTGCTCTATAATGAAAAGTCAGAAACTTTTTCTTATATAGAGTTCTTGCCTCTGTAGGAATCTTTTCATATCTGATATATGGAGGATTTCCTACCACGAAATCAAACTTCGCTTGGATGTCATCTTTTAAGAAATCTCTTGTGTAAAGTTGGGGAAAGGTATATCCGGGAAAAGTGTATGCTATTTTTTCATAACAGTTTTTTGTTTTTTCTGGATCTATATCATAGCACACAACATTATTTTCTATCACTGGGTAGGGGTCGAAGTCGTGAAGTCGGGCAGAAATGAGAATGCGATGAATGATTTCTATCACAAATACGCCGTCTCCACATGATGGCTCCAGAATATTGTATTGCGATAGATTCTTATCGGGGGTGTATCCGATGAGGTCTAAAATATAGCACGCAACCTTAGGGGATGTAAAAACATCTCCTTCTTGTTTACCATTCTTACGTATGTCATATATTTTAGTGCTCAAACTCATGTATATGTCCTATTAAGTAACCATATAGAGAATGAAGAAAAGAAGTAAGTGAAATACTCTCTTCTACATCTCCGAAATCTTTTTTCTCGTTAGTCCACAGAAGGGCAGTTGATGTATAATGTCGCTCTTGAATCAGCTTTTGGCATAGAGTCTTGTAGCGTTCTATATATGATGCTCCTTGGAATTCTTCTCTTACAGGGAAGTGATTCTCATAATTTTTTACAGGAATTGTTGATTTCTCGTCTTTGCCAATAATCATTATGTAGCCTAACCATGGGGCTTCTTGAAGAGGAAATTGCTCCTTGCGGAATGCTGTCCAAAAGTCTATGGCTGATCCGAGTGCCTCTTCTGTTCGATTATTGAAATTGTTTCCGTATGAGCCAACTTGAGATTTTAGCTCTATGGCGACAAGAAGTTTGTTGGAAGGAGTTAGAATAATGAAATCCCAATCTTTTGAAGAACGGAAGTAGCCAGGGAGATAGTTGTTCTTGGTGTAAATACAACTTTCGTTAATACCAACAGATAGTGCGAGATTTTTCAGAATGTCTATAAAACCATCTAATTGTTTGCCTCCGACGACAGCTCCCCTGTTCGACTTGTCCGTACTATGGGCAAGTTGATTCTTCTTGGTTTGCCAAAACTGGTAGATGGCATTTCTAATCTCATTCTGGTAATTATTCTGCATAATCTTTATATGATATTTATAGCATGTTTATAATGCTTTTGTCGCAATGACAATGCAAAAATAAGCAATTATCCACAAATAACCATAATTATTTTGCTAAAAAAATAAAAAGCCCACAACATATAGTGGTTGTATTATGTGTTGAGAGCTTTTATATTATTGCTAGTAAATGGATGCTTTACTTCAATACTTTTGCCATGACCGTTGAAGTCGAATCGGATGATGGCGATGCCTTTCTTTTTGGTTCATCTTCTTTGCCGTATCTTTCAAATGCCATCAAATCTTATTAAATAGACTCTTTCCTGCCTCGCTTGGGTCGTCTTTTACGACCGAGGCTTGTTGTCTATTATGACTGAAGCTGGTCGTCTATTATGACAGAGGTCGGTCGTCTATTACGACAGAAGAAAGGCTCTATACGAGGGGCTCCTTCTCGAATCGGAGGAGGGCGTTTTCTCCTCATTGCGTTACAGCGTTACAGTGTTACAGTGAAATTTTCCCCTATCCAGCCCCCTAAAATACTCTTTATATTTATATATATATAAATATAAAAGTAATTTTTAGCATATATGGGAGGTCGCAAATTCTACTGTAACACTGTAACGCTGTAACGGGTGGGGGGACGAGGTTGTCTCCAGCTTACTATAGAATCGTTCCCTAGAATAGGAAGGTCGTGAACCGTTTGGTGTTAGCTTCCTTTTGTTTGATTTCTTGTTCCATCCTGTCGGTTGCCATCTTGAAAAAGAAGTGGATGAGATGCTCATCTGTTGCCTCTGTTCGAATCATTCGAAGAGCGGAGATGTATTCATTTCTACTATCTGATGGAATGACGAGCAATGGATGCCCTAGTCGCAGAAGAATATAATTGCTGACCAGTCGTCCTGTTCTGCCATTGCCATCACGGAAAGGGTGGAGATATTCGTAGAAACCATGAAAGCGAGCGGCTAATACCATCGGATGTGGGGTATTGGCAGCTTCATTCTGTTTCTCATCGGCATTTCTTGCTTGTATGGCAGCTTGTATGGCTCTCTCCGTTGATTCCAATAGTTGGGGAACTCTTGCTATCAGTTCTTCGTGGTCGCCGAATACGGTATCGCCAGCTGCCATGTCGGTAGTAGTATATTCGCCTGGGATGGCATCGGGAGAGCGGTAAGTAAGGGTGTGGAGGGTTACACGCTTGTTGATTTCTTTGAGCAAGTTTTCATCGAGGGGGTGCTGTAGATGTTGAATCATATACTCGTAAGCTTCGAAATGGTCGAGCATCTCGAATGCCTCAAACAAGGTCTTGCCTGCAGGAATCATTCCCAATCCTTTTTCTTTCAGCTCACGAGTGTCATCCACGGAGAATGAGTTTCCCTCTATGGCACAGGAGTGGGTAGAGAAGAGTACCTCGTTGTACATGATATATTCTTCCCTATCCATCTTGTTAATGATGAGGCTCTGATAGCGTTGTCTCAGTTCCTCATATTTCTTTATTTCGTTCTCGAATGCCATACTCATTTCTTTTTAGCTGCTATTGATAGATGTTTGATTTCATTGTATATCATTTATCATCTGTGCAATGACTGGAATCATAGGAGGAATGTTCTCCTTGATTGTGACATATACAACTTCGGGATCAACTTCAAAGTAATGGTGGGCAATCTTGTCTCGCATCCTCATGACACCACTCCAATAAATTTGAGGATATTGGGGAAGAAACTCGCCCTTTGTTATTTTGTCGAGACCTTTTACTGCTTCTCCTAAAGCTATTAGGTTCATACATACAGCATCCAAACGGAGAGTTCCGCTTGGAGAAGTGATGAAGTCATCTGCACATTTGATGGAAGCAGTTCGCTTTTGTATCATACTTAAAGCATTACTGATATTGTGCAAGCTTTCTAAGACTATCTCTTTATCAAACATATATGCCCTCCTTGATGATTCTTTGTTTTAGTAGTTGGTTCATTTTGTCTCTGACTCTCACTAAATCTACTTTAGCTTCAAACAAGTTTTCTAGGTCAGTTTGAATTAAATCTAAAGTGAGGAAAGATGGCGTCTTACCTTCGTAACAAACGTCAACATCACTATCTTCGGTTTGTTCGCCACGAGCTACAGAACCGAAGATGCCAATCTTTGTTAATCCATATTTTGAAGAGGCAATGTTTTTATACGACTTCAAAAGATTCAATATTTCTGATGTTGTTTTCATTGTTATTACTTTTTGTTGCAAAGATACAATTTAAAAATATAAGTTCCAAACTATTTTTTGAAAAAATAATGATGCGAGCATCTTTCTGTCCAATAATTAGGCGGTGGTGTCTAATTATTGGACAGTGATGCCTATGAGGTATATCTTGTAAGTGGTTGATAATCAGAAGATGCTGCTTTTTGGCACGGCGATTGTCTTGATATTGGCAAAAAATGATAGACAATGAAAAGGATAGGATTATACATCGGATGCTTGGCTTTCGGCAGCTTGAACTGCTTGATGGCTTCGGCACAAACTAAAACCTGGGAACTTGACTCCTGCATGGCTTACGCCGTGGAACATGCCACGGATGTGAAGCGAGAGGTAGTCAATGCCCGACAACGTAAGCAAGATTATCAGAAGGCAGTGACCGACTTCTTGCCATCGGTTGCCGGAGGTGTGCAAGGACAGTATGCTTGGGGACGAAACATCGACCCGGAAACCAATACTTATAATAACGTAACGACGTTCAATAATTATTATCAGCTCTATGCCTCGCTCAACGTCTTCGATGGCTTCGCTACCATCAATGCTTTCAAGCAAGCGAAGTTGGCTCGTGCTTACTCCACCACTGCCATGCAGAAGGTGAGGGATGACAAGGCGATAGACGTGATGCAGAAGTTTGTGGATGCTGCTTACGCTGAGGCTAGCATTCAGTTAGCGAGTGATAAACTCGCCGAGAGCAAGCGACTGCTGGGTAAGATGCAGCGACTTTATGAGCTAGGAGAGAAAGGTCGCCCCGACGTAGTGCAGATGGAGTCGCAGGTGGCTGAGGATGAATACAATCTCACGCATCAGAAGCATGTGGCTCAGCAGTGCTTGCTCACCTTGAAGTCGGCAATGAACTTCCCCGTAGAGGAAGAACTGAGACTAGTAACAAATGGTAAACAGGTAAACGAATCTTTTCCTATAAACCACGAAACTGTTTACCAGAATTTCTTGAATGCCTCTCCCGATGTCAAGTCGGCGGAGTATGAGGTGGAGAAGGCACGATATGATTATAAGATAGCGAAGGGTAGGTTGCTGCCATCCCTCTCTCTCAGTGGCGGCATCTCTACCAACTTCTATAGAAATCTCTCTCAGGGAGGACAGTACGAGGGTTTTGCCTCGCAGTTTCGCAACAATCGAGGTGAGTACCTCGCACTGACTCTCTCTATACCTATATATGATAATGTGGCGTGGCACTCTGTGAAGAAAGCTCGCAACGACTGGCAGTTGGCTCAGGTGAACCTGGAGGAAACGAAGCGCAAGCTCCACGACCATATCGCCCAAGCGGTGATGGATGCCGAGGGGTATGCCAAGGAACTTTATCAGATGAATAAGAAAGTGGCTTCCGATTCGCTTGCCTACTATATGTCGAGCCGCAAGTTTGAGGAGGGAATGCTCTCCACCTTCGACCTCCATACCGCCGCGCAGACTTTGCTCGAAAGCAGAATCAAGCAGTTGCAGATGCAAATGTTGCTCGTCATCAAGCAGAGACTCGTAGATTACTATCAGGGAAAAAATCTTATAAAATAACAAAGAAGACAAGAGAATTCTTCACTTAAAACTATGGACGTAAAGATAGAAAAGAAAAAATATCTCGTGCCTCGTAAGTATTGGGCATGGATAGCAGGAGGTGTGGTATTGGTATCGCTCCTCGTATGGTTGGGATTGAGCAATTTCTCTTCCACCTTAAAGGTGGATCGCAAGGGATTGAGCATCGCAAAGGTGGAGCATGGGCAGTTTAATGACTATGTTTCGGTGGATGGACAGGTGGTGCCTATCTCCGTGGTGCAAATCAGCAGCGAGGAGGGCGGCATCGTCACAGAGAAAGTGGTGGATGAGGGTGCCCATGTGGGCAAGGACGATATCATCGTGAAACTCTCCAACTCCAATCTCGACCTGGAGATACTGAATGCCGAGAGCGAACTTGCCGAGAAGCAGGATATGCTCCGCAATACGCAAATCTCGATGGAGCAAGATAGGCTCAACAATTCCAACGAGGCTCTTTCGCTCTCACAAGATGTCATCACCAAGCGCCGTGCTTATCAGCATCAGGAGGCTCTCCACAAGGAGCAACTCAACTCCAGAGAGGAGTACCTCAAGGCAAAGGAGGATTATGACTTGGCGGTGAAGAAGCACGCTCTCATCAACCAACGACTGAAGAAGGATGCACAGCTCCGCCATTCGCAGGTGAATCAGATGAATGATAACCTCGAAGCCATGCAACGCAATGTGCAACTCGTCAGACAGCGCAAGGAGAAATTGAATATCCGCAGCACTATCTCTGGTGAAATCGGTTTGCTGGATGTGGAGTTGGGACAGAGCATCTCTCCGGGTCAGAAGATTGGAGTCATCAATGACCTCAGTGATTACAAGGTGCAGGCACAGGTGGATGAACACTACATCGACCGAGTGAAACCCGGCTTGACTGCCACCTTCGACCAGAATGGCAAGCATTATCTCTTGCAGGTTCGCAAGGTTTATCCAGAGGTGAGAGACGGTAGGTTCCGCATCGACTTCGTCTTCAAGGGCAGCCGCCCTAGCAATATCCGAACCGGTCAAACCTACTATCTGGATTTGCAACTCGGACAGTCGAAGCAGGCAATAATCATCCCGAAAGGCACGTTTTATAGTGTGACGGGCGGTCAGTGGATATTCGTCCTCGACAAGAGTGGCAAGAAGGCTTATCGCCGCAAGATCACCATCGGCCGTCAGAATCCTCAGTACTATGAGGTGATAGAGGGCTTGGAACCAGGTGAGCAAGTCATCGTGAGTGGTTACGAGGCATACAAGGATAATGAACAATTAATAATTAATTAGAGATGAATCATATAGTTAACGCATTCAAGAATCTCCCTCGCAGGGGACAGCACAACTTCGTGAAGATATTGTGCTTGTCGCTCGGATTGGCTATCAGTTCGGTGATTATCGCCGAAATCTACTTCGAGCAGACATACGATACCTATTTCAAGGGATGGGATAGGACCTACCAAATATCCGAGGTGGGCAATAACCAAGGACAGAGTATGCACTTCAACCATACATCGGGGGCTACGGCACATGGCGTGAAAAGCTATGCTCCGATGGTGGAGGCTGCAACGAGAATCCGAGGTTATCAGGAGGGCGCTCAGTGTAAATTTGAAGACCAGAGTAGTCTCAATGCAACGATGATTTTGGCAGACAGTTGCTTCTTCGATGTCTTTCCTCAGAAGATGTTGGTGGGCAATGCTAAGCAAGCTTTGTCACAGCCGATGTCTTGTGTAGTCAGCTCTGAGTGGGCAGAGAAAGTGGGTGGCAATGTAGTGGGCAAGCGATTCACTACCCCCAACTGCCCTGGCAGGACCTTTGTGATAGGTGGTGTCTTCGAAAGTTTTCCTTGGGGCTCGTCTTTCCATGGCAAGGATGTCATCATCTCCTTGGATAGTACACCGTCACTCTTTTCTTTCGATGGAAGAGACCAATGGGTGGGCAATGATTGTTATGAGTCGTACATCCGCCTAGCTAAGGGACATAAGTCTGATGAACTGAAGCCATTCGTGGAAAAGATGCGAAAAGACAATTTCCCACTGAAGGAAATGAAGAAGATGGGCATCGAGTTGAACTATGATTTCACGGTGCTTAGTGATGTATATACTCATAACTCTTATATCAAGATGATGGGATGGATTATGGCCATCATCGCCTTCGTGCTTCTCTTTACTTCTGTGATGAACTATCTGCTCATCATCGTGGGCAACCTCGTGACTCGTTCTCGTGAGATGGCAGTAAGAAAATGCTATGGTGCGGAACCCATCAACATACATGCCATCATCTTCTCCGAGGCTTTGGTGCATGTAGGATTGTCAGTGATATTGGCAGCCATCTTGGTTTTCCTCTGCAAGGGAAGTATCGAGAATTTCCTCTCAGCACCAGTGGCGACCTTGGTGTTCAATCGTGGCAGTTGGATATTGGTGGTGATTTGCCTCTTTGTGCTTTTCATCGGTGGATTTGTGCCGGGTTATCTATACAACAAGATACCTGTTGCCATCGCCTTTCGTGGATATAATGAGAATCGTAACCGATGGAAACTCGCCTTGTTGGGCATCCAGTTCGTCATCTCTGGCTTGCTCTTCAGCCTCCTCTTCGTGGTGAATAATCAGTATCGGATGATGCTGTTCGTCAATCCTGGTTATAACTATAAGAATGTGGCTCTCCTGATGGTGGATGGCATTGATGGAGAACAGCGTGATCAATGTTTGGCTGAAATCAGGCGAATGCCGGATGTGGAGGGCTGTGCCTCTTCCACGGCGATGACGATACCGGGGTATCACACCAATGGAGACATGATCAACATCGAAGGTGATCCCGACAATACGTTCAATGTCATAGAGAACGGAGGTGTGGATGACAACTATTTCAATCTGATGCAAATCCCAATAGTAGAAGGCACTTCCTTCACCGAACGCAGTGATAGTTCCCGACAGGTCATGATTGATGAGCAAGGTGCTGAGAAACTGAAGAAGATGGGACATTGGAAAGATGGAGTCATTGGCAAGAAAATCAATAGCTCGGGATGGGGAGATGCAAATGGTAACCTTTATACTTTCACCATCTGTGGCGTGGTGAAGAGTATCCAATGGGGAGACCTCTCTATGAACAACCCTGAGATGAAGAGTTTCCCGATGCTCTACTTCTATTCGGCTCATACGGCTCCTTACATGCTCATCAAGTTTAAGAATCTCACGGATGATGCCCTATCTGACCTATATAATAGGGTGAAAGCGATGTATCCTAACAGTGAGGTGCGAGTAAGAAACTATGAGGTGGAGTATGAGAATCAGTATGCCTCCCAGCGCAAGTTCCGTAATGGCATCCTGGTGGGTGGCATCATCACGATGGTTATCGCCCTCTTCGGATTGGTGGGATATACGAGCGATGAGGTGAACCGCCGTCGTAAGGAGATAGCCATCCGCAAGGTGAATGGTGCCAAGGTGAATGATATCTTGCGCATCTTCCTCAAGGACATCGTCAAGATAGCCCTCCCTTGCATCGTCATCGGAGATATTGTGGCTTGGGTGATTGCCCGACAGTGGTTGATGTCGTTCAGCATCAAGGCCTCGCTCACGCCGCTAGAGTTCATCTATGTCACGATAGCTCTCTTGCTCATCATCGGCATAGCCGTGGTTGTCAACTGTTACAAGGTGGCAAATGGCAATCCTGTGAAATATCTCAAGGATGAGTAAAAGAAATGGCGTATGCCCTTTCATTTAACACTTAACATTCAACATTTAACATTGACAAAAAATGATCAAAGTAGAAAATATTAGCAAGTCTTTCCGCACAGAAGAGGTGGAGACGATTGCACTCAATAATGTATCTTTCACAGTAGAAGATGGTGAGTTCGTTGCCATCATGGGACCATCTGGTTGTGGCAAGTCAACCTTGCTCAACATTCTCGGTTTGCTCGACAATCCAACCTCAGGAAAATATTTCTTGGGCGACCATGAGGTGGAAAACCTGAAGGAGAAGGAGCGCACGGATGTAAGAAAGGGAGAAATCGGATTTGTGTTCCAGAGCTTCAATCTGATAGATGAGTTGAATGTGGAGGAGAATATCGAACTTCCTCTCACTTACCTCAACATCCCGAAGGCGGAGCGCAAGGAGAAGGTGCAAGCCATCATGAAACGCATGAACATCAGCCATCGTGCCAAGCATTTCCCTCACCAGCTATCTGGTGGTCAGCAGCAGCGAGTAGCCATCGCTCGTGCCGTGGTTTTTGGTCCTAAGCTGATACTTGCCGATGAGCCAACGGGTAATCTCGACTCCAAGAATGGTGCCGAGGTGATGCACTTGCTCACAGAGCTCAACCATGAGGGTACTACTATCGTGATGGTGACCCACAATGAGCACGATGCCAAGATAGCCAACCGCACCATCCGCCTCTTCGATGGAGAGGTGGTGAAGGAGTAGTGTATGATGCTAGTTACAATAAATGGATAGGCGATTTCTTATCAAAATCTCATTCAAAAACAAAGATTTTGGTAAAAAATCGCTCTTTTTCTTTGCTTTTCGAGAAAAATGGCTTATATTTGTATTCGTTATAACAAAGAACAGGACAATGAACAAACTGACGGCATTTCTCATAGATGAGCAACAGGCACATCGTAAGGGTGGACTTTACCACAAGACACAGGTGCAACTGGCTTACAACTCTAATCGTATAGAGGGTAGCAAGTTGACGGAAGAACAAACACGCTATATCTTCGAAACCCGTACCATTGGTTTCAAGGATCAAGAAGCTGTGCCAGTGGATGACATCATCGAAACAACCAACCACTTTGTCGCATTCGATTATCTTTTGCGAACCATAGAAAAACCTTTGTCGAATGAGATAATCAAGGAGTTTCACCGTATTTTGAAGACAGGAACTGCCGATGCCCAAAAGTCTTATTTTAATGTAGGTGATTGGAAGAAGCTAGCCAATGAGGTAGGTGGCCGAGAGACTTGTCGGCCGAAAGATGTAGCAAGAGAAATGCAGGCATTAGCTAATTGGTATGCCGCTCAGAAAGATTTCTCCATCCAAACCCTTGCCGAGTATCATTGGCGTTTTGAACGCATCCATCCTTTTCAAGATGGTAATGGCAGGGTAGGTCGCCTCATCTTGTTTCGTGAATGCCTACGTCATAACATTATGCCATTTGTGATAGACAATGAGCACAAGATGTTTTACTATCGGGGGCTCTCTGAGTATTCAGATACTCCTGGTTTCCTCGTAGGTACCATGCAGTCGGCGCAAGATACCTATGTGGCGTGGGTGAAGTACTTCAACGAGGAATTGATGGAAGGAATGAAGGTGGAGTAAGAGATTGTAAAGCAAAACTGCTACGCTCTGTAGCAGTTTTGCCTTGTGCCTAATCCGGTGAGACAACAATGAATTAAATATAGACAATGGAGACATCTATACAACAATATAAGCAGGCGGTAAGCGACATCAAGGGAGCGATACTGCAAAGCCAATATCGGACAGCGAAATTGGTGACAGGGGAACAACTGTCGCTTTATTTTGGCATTGGTGGGTATATCTCTTATCATACACGACAAGAGAAGTGGGGAACTTCGGCTGTGAATGGCATAAGTGAGCAACTTCGGCGTGAACTTCCTGGATTACGTGGTTTTTCTTCACAGAACATACGTAATATGCGCTCTTTTTATGAATATTGGGCACAATATCTAATTTGCTCGCCATTGGCGAGTAAATTTCAAGTATCTGTAACAGAAAATGTTATAGATATAGATGCCTTTGCTCTTCAAAAATGGTCGCCAATGGCTGCCGAAATTAATAGGGAGGAATTCTTGGGGATAAGTTTCTCGCATCACATGGAAATTTTGCATAAGACCAAGGATATTTCAAGAGGTACTCTTCTATATTCACCAAACGGTTCTCCATAAGTGGGATAAGTATGACCTGAGAAATCATCTGAAGGCGAATCTTTATGCCGTGCAAAAGGCAGCTCCTAATAACTTCTTGCAGATAACAATGTCAACGAATAATGATTATTCTATATATGTAAGTGCAGATTTGGGATATGTTTGTTTTCCGTCAATAACGCCTGCATAACAACAAATTCCTTCTGGTTCAATAGATTCAACTAACATTGTTTGCCCATCATAAGTTCTTTTCACTTTATCGCCAGGGTGAACGGTGTCAAGTCTGTGATCGTAATCTATTACTTTAGCAGTAGCTGAAGAACTAGAATTTGTATTTATTTCTTTTGTTTTAATGAAATGGTTGCGTATAGCTCTAATATCACTAGCCATTTGCCATTGTTTAATATACATAAGTATAGCAGCAACAATAACTACTATACCATATAATTCTACCAAAGATTCCATAGTTTCAAGTGTCATATGCATTATTTTTTGCGATTTGATGCAAAAATATGAAAAATAATGGAAGATGTAGCTTCTACAAGTGTTTTTTAACTTTTTTTAGTTAAAGGATTAATTTACAATTATACAAATTCTATTATAGATTTTCTATAATTTTAACGGCAAGGCTGATTATGGGATGATGATTCGGAAAGTGGTGGTATTCTCTTCCTTGTCTTGATGCAGGGAGAGGGTGCCGCCACTTACTCGCATGATTTGGCGAGAGAGGGACAAGCCAATGCCGCTGCCTTCCTTCTTTGTGGTGAAGAATGGGATGAAGATATGGGCAGCAATGTCGTCGGGGATGAGACCGGCGTTATTGATTACGTCGATGATGATGGCTTCCTGCTCGTTGGCGTATGCTTTGATTTGGATGTATGGATTTTGTGCAAAGGTACAATCTTTCGATGTATCAGTTTCTTTCGATTTATCAGTTCCTGTGGAGAAATTCTCTGAATGCTCCTTGATGGCTTCTGTCGCATTTTTCAGAAGATTGGTCACCACATGGGCGATGAGGCTTTCATCTGCATAGACGATAAGGTCTTTCGGTGCCACTTCGATGCTTACCTCGTGGTTGCAGAGCAGTGCCATGCGTTGGAGGAATGGCTCTACATACAAGAGCGATGGCTGAGGCTGAGGCACATGGGTGAAACGGCGATAGTTGTTGACAAAGGAGAGTAACTCCGTGCCTGTCTTGTGGATAGTTTCTAGGCCGATTCGGAGGGATTCAGATTCTTCCAATTCCTTCAGCAAGGTTTCGCTCAGCGAGGTAACAGGTGTGATAGTATTCATGATTTCGTGGGTCAAAACACGGATGAGTTTGATCCAAGAGTCAATCTCCTGGTTGCTCAGCTCATGGCTCACATCACTGATGGCGATGATGCGCACTGGCTTGTCTTTGATCATGGTAGCGGTCTCATGCTTGGAGAGATGCTCATCCTTCAACTTCTCCCTTACTTGGTTGAGATGGGTGAGCACATCGGTATCGAGGAGGCGGAGGGCGGCTTGGTTATGTTGCAACACATTGTCGTGACTATCCACCACCATGATGCCAGCATCCACTATGTTCAATATCTTCTCGTAATATTTCTCACGCTCCATCTGCTCCTCCCTGGTATGTTGCAAGAAAGCCTTGATGCGGTTGAGGGATTGGTGCAAGATGCGGTCGTTCTTCGATACGCCTTGCATCGGAAAATTGAAGGAGAAATCCACATTGTCGATGGCATCAAAAAGGAAAATCACCTTCTTGATGTTACGACGATAGTGGCGATAAAGACGGATGTAGCCTGCTACCGATACCACCAACAAAAGAACTATAATGACTAACTTAACATCCATAACCCCAAAATACTATTGAATTCTTCGTTCTTCGCTCTCTATATCCCATATCTCTTCATCTTATTATAGAGCGTTTGTCGGGAGATGCCCAGTCTTGCAGCCACCATGGATAGATTGCCCTCACACTCCTTGATGGTTTTCTCTATCATACGATGCTCCATCTCATCGAGTGTCTGCACCTCTTCGAGTGGTTTCTCCTTCTTGATAGGGTTGCCGCCGTCGATGTCATCGGGCATGATGATATTGCCATCACAGAGGATGACGGCTTTCTCGATGGCATGTTGCAACTCTCGGATATTGCCATACCAAGGTAACTCGGTGATTTTCTCCGCTGCCGCTGGGGATAACTGGATGCTCACCTTATTATATAGGTCGCCATATTGTTGGAGGAATCGCTGGGCAAGGGGCACGATATCCTGCTTGCGCTGTCGAAGGGCTGGCAATTCGAGGTGGATGGTGTTGATGCGGTAGAGCAAGTCCTCTCGAAACTCGCCATTGCTCACCATTTCCTGTAGGTTGCGATTGGTGGCGCAAATCAATCGAACATTGATAGGTATCTGGGTAGAACCACCCACTCTTACGATGCTTCTGCGCTGAAGGGCGGTGAGGAGTTTCGCCTGCAAACCATAGGATAGGTTCCCTATCTCATCGAGGAAGATAGTACTGTCGTTGGCTAACTCGAACTTGCCCGGCTTGTCTGCCTTGGCATCGGTAAAGGCTCCCTTCACATGACCGAAGAGTTCGCTCTCGAAGAGGGTTTCGGTGATGGCACCCATATCCACAGGTAGCATTTTCTTCTTGCTGCGTGTGGATAAACGATGTATCTCGTTGGCTAGCACCTCTTTACCCGTTCCATTCTCTCCCGTAATCAGGATATTTGCATCCGTTTTCGACACTTTATCCACAATGTTCCTTAAACTGTTCATAACTTCGCTATCTCCCCAATACATAGCACTTTGCGAAGTTTTTCCACAATTCTTGGTGGATAACTTATCCACAGCCTTGTTTTGATCCCTTGCCTCCACGAGGGTACGAATCATCTTCTCGTTGTCGAAAGGCTTGACGATGAAGTCGGTGGCTCCCTCCTTGATGCCTGTCACGGCAAGTTGAATATCGGCGTAAGCGGTGAAGAGCACCACTTCCGTCTGTGGTCGGAGGCTCTTGATTTCACGAAGCCAATACAATCCCTCGTTGCCGGAGTTGATACCACTGGAGAAGTTCATGTCGAGCAAAACCACATCGGGCTTCTCCTCCCTGAGCTTGGCAGGGATGGAGTTAGGGTTGGCGATGGTGATGATTTGGGAGAATATGGGTTCGAGCAGCATCCTCACGGTGGTAAGAATGTTGCGATTGTCATCTACAATCAGTAAGGTTCCTTGTTTCTTCATTGTTGCTATAGCTTGATAGTTTTTTCTAAAGATATACTTTTCTAACGAAATGTTTACCATGCCATGCAGGCATAGAGCGGTATGTTGGTCATCCAATCTTGCTCTTTGTAAGGGAGCATAGAGAAGCGGATGCCTTTCAGCTCAGGGTTGTTGCTGATGAATGTTCGCAGCGACTTAGCCTTCACGTTCACTTCGGCTTTTACTTCGATAGGTATCACTTGGTTGTCTCTTTGCGTCAAGAAATCAATTTCTATCGTGGAGTTATCCACTGCATGATAATACAGAGAATATCCCAAAGCCTTCAGCTGGGTGAATACATAAAGCTCAGTAAAAGCACCCTTGTATTCAGAAAAGATGTTGTCTCCCACCACTACAGATTCGGCGGTTGTCTCTGCCATTGCCCCCATCAATCCTACATCGAGCATAAAGAGCTTGAAGGCACTGATGTCTTCATAAAACTTGAGTGGCAGTCGAGGGGCATTCACTCTCGGTACCTTGTAAGCCAATCCTGCGTCTATCAGCCATTGGATGGCCATTTCGAAGTCGGCGGCACGAGCGCTCTTCTTCACTGCGCCATAGACAAACTTTTTGTTTTCCTTGGCAAGTTGGGCAGGAATGCTATCCCATACCATGTTGATGCGGGGTATTTCACGTGTCGGAGCATGCTTGGAGAAGTCACGCCTATAGTCGGTGATAATTTGCTGTTGTATTCGTCTCACTTCTTTCCATCCCTTTTTTTCGATGTGAGCCAAGACGGCAGCTGGCATTCCTCCTACATAATAATATTGGCGCAACGAACTGATGAGTTCTGTTTCGAGCATATTGATGACTGTCCAGTTCTTGTTCTCCAATAGATTGACTAACTGCGTCTTTCCCATTGCCTCCAAAAATTCCAAGAAGGTCATTGGATAGAGGTGCAATTCTTCCACTTTTCCTACGGGATATGACACACCGCTATGTATTGATAAGCCCAGGAGTGAACCTGCCACAACAATGTCTATCTCTGGTGTTTCTTCGCAGAAGAACTTCAATGCCTCCAAAGCCTTAGGGCAATTTTGTATCTCATCGAGCACCACAAGGGTGTCGTGAGGGGTTATATCCTCATGACAGATAGCCGACAAAGCCATCAGCATATCAGTGGCTCTGCCTCCCTTGTTGAATATTTCCAAAGCTTTTTGGTCACGGTCAAGACTAAAGAAAGCCATCCTTTTATATTCATTTCTTCCAAATTCTCGTAAGATGTAGGTTTTTCCAACTTGTCTTGCTCCATTGAGAATCAGAGGCTTATGTTCTTTTTCATTCTTCCATGCCAAAAGCTGTTTATATATATATCTTTTCATGATTCACACTTTTTCTGACGAATAATCGCTGCAAATATACACTTTTCCTGACGAATAACCAAGTAAATATTACATTTTTTCTGATGAATGTTGATGGAAATCCACATTTTTTCTAAGGAATAATTTGAAATTCCTCCACTTTTCTAACGAATCTCCCTAGATTTTTAGTATTTTTGCAGAAGATAAACTGCACTCGGCAATTAGAAAGTAAACTTTCATTGCGCTCGTTTGCATTATCTTTGCAAAAAATCTTCCAACTTAGGGTTAGGAAAATAAAAGGCAGTTTGTACTATAACCAAACAATAACAAGAAAAATCATGCAAATGACAAAAGAACATATCGAACGGCTCTTCCGACAGCATTACCCCCGGATGTACCAACTCGCCTTGGTGCTTCTGAAGGATGAGGCGGCAAGCCAAGACGTGGTGAGCGATGTCTTCGCCGAAGTGCTAGACGGAAAAGTCACCTTACGTCCCGAAACGGAGAGCAGCTACTTGTTGGTTTGTGTACGCAACAAATGCCTGACACTTATCAATCGGCAGAAGATGAAGGACAGAGTTCACCACCTGCTGCAACTTGATGCCTCGTCATCCATTCTGCCGCTAAATGATACCTCTATGAGCAGAGGGGCTTTCGACTTTACTTCCGAAAGGGAAGAGGAGGATAGACAAGAAGCCATCCTTTCTTATATGGAGAGTGAATTGACACCCCAAACTCGCAAGGTATTGCAACTCCGCTTTCGCCAAAAGCTGAAATATCGGGAGATAGCCACGGAGTTGGGCATCAGCGAGGTGGCAGTTTATAAACATCTGGCACAAGGCATCAAGAAATTACAACAAAAGTTTAATCCGTAGAGATTCTACAAAAAGTAGTTTGTTCACAGTTGATATTTTTAACCCTTAGAAAAGAGTGAAGATTATGGATAAGTTTGAAAAGATATTGGACATCATCGATCATCAGGAGAAATATACTGATGACGAGGTTCGTGAGATATTGCGAGATGAGGAGTGTCGCAAGCTCTACCAGACCATGCAAGAGGTGGATTCGGCTCTCTTGAAGCAAAGTCTGGAAGATTCGGATGAAAAGGCATGGGAAGGTGAGGATGAAAAATCTTCCCAAGGCTTGAATGTAGATGAGGCTTGGGCGAAATTCAGTGAAGAGCATCATGTCGAAGAGAATGCAGAGGTCATACCGATGAATTCTCATGCCGATGAGCACCGCCCTTTCTCTTGGCGCAAGATAGCCGCTTCCATCGTTGGCTTTGTCTTGATTTCAGGCATAGCCTTCGCCGCCATCCACACCTATATCAGCAAGAGCCAGGAGCCGATGCCGATTGTGGAAAATGCGATGGTAAAAGATGCCGTGAAGGGCGATACCGCCAAGGTTGCCTCGCCATCCGAAGAAGTGAAAGCCGAGAAAACTGCCATCCACAAAACTTTCGTGAATGTCACGCTCGACAAGATGATGACTGAAATCGCCAACTACTATGACCTGCAAGTCAAGTTTGAGAGCGATGGGGCAAAGAGCCTTCGCCTCTATTATGAATGGGATAGCCATACGAAGATAGAGAACATCGTCAAGGAATTAAATCAATTCGACAATGTCAATATTGAACTGAAGAACGACGAAATCATCGTTCAATAGTATATCCACAAATGTTAAAAATGCAGTCTTATGAAGCGATTTTCATTCATCATATTCTTGTGGGTCACTTTCCTGTCCTTGGCAAGTGCCCAACATCTCTCTCGCCACTACCACGACCGTAGCATGTCGGATGTGCTCATCGACCTCGACAAGGCTTCCGCTCGCTACAAGGTGAGTTTTATCTACAACGAGTTGGAGGATTTCACCGTCACCCAGGACGTGGTGGCTCCGAATATTCCCGATGCCATCCGCCGAGTGATAGGCTTCTATCCGATGAAGATGGTGGTGAGCGACAGTTTGATTACTGTGGAGTGCATCCGAAAGAGCGAACGCAAGTTGATAGGCCGACTCATCGACAACCACAACCTGCCGGTGGAGTTTGCCAATGTGCAGTTGCTCAATCCTCACGATTCCACCTTCCTCTGTGGTGGCGTGAGCAATGCCAATGGCGACTTCGTGATACCTTGCGAACAGAATCAAGCCATCATGAAGGTGAGCTACGTGGGCTATAAGACCATTAGCCGCTTGGTGAATGTCGGTCGTATCGGAACCATCCGGATGCAAGCCGATGCCTACCAACTCAAGCGAGTGATGGTGAAGGGCAACCTCCGTACCGATCGTGGCGACCATGCCACCTACACCTTCAACGAGGAACAGGTGAAGAACTCCCGTCACACCCAAGACCTCATCGCCAATATCCCTGGCATCATCATCGACCCCGTGACCGGCAAGACACGCAGCATCGTCAACAAGAAGATGAAGATTCTCATCAACGATGTGGCGATGACGAGCGACAACGACCTCAAGTCGATACCTGCCGAGAAAATCAAGAAGGTGGAGTACTACGATGCGCCTCCTGCCCGATATGGAGATGTCGATATTCTCGTCAACATCATCACCAAACCGCTTGATACGGGTTATGCCGTGGGCTTCGATGCCAAGACGGCTTTCACCACAGGTTTCGTGAATGGCAACACCTATTATAAATATAATAAGGGATATAGCCAATTCTTCTTCGACTACAATATCGAGATGCGCAACTATCACGATTGCATCGGAGAGGACCACTATTCCTTCATGCTCGACGACCGCCTGGCGGACTACCTCTACTCCTACAAGAAGCACTTCGGTTACACCAACAATACGATGAACCTGAAGTATGCCTACAGCAAGCCGGAGGACATCACCTTCCAAGTCACCGCCACCCCTAACTATCTGCACACATTCTATCGTGGCAATGTGGATATCTTGGCGCAAAACCATCCGGAGTGGACGAATGGCAAGGGCCACAACGACAACTATACCAACACCTTCGGTCCTTCGCTCGACCTCTATCTGAGCAAGCAACTCCCACATAAGCAGCAGATTGACGTGGATGTGCTGGGTACTTATTATCACAATGACCAGCAAGACCTCAACCAGCAGTGGAAGGTGGGGGATGATGCCCAGGCAGATGCCGCGCCGATGCAGAAGGAAATGTCGGCGACTGATGCCGATGACAATATCCTCGTCGATGACAAGATGCGCTCGAAGAACAATTCCTATTCACTCATCACCGAGGTGAACTATAGCAAGCAATGGAAGAAGGGAGAGTTGACCTTGGGATGGAACAACTGGTTGAAATGGTCGGATTACACCATTCGCAATGTCTTGTCGGGGTATGAGCCTTACAACAGTTCTTCTCGCATCAACATCCAGACCTTCTCCGCTGAATACCAGAACAACCTGGGCAAGTTGAATTATCGCATCGGTGCCGAGGGAGTATGGCGAGAGCAGAAAAATGACGACATCAGGAAGATCAACAGTTATATCCGTCCAACCTTCCTGCTCACTTATCCGCTCAAGAATGGTTCCATCCAGTTGCAGACGCTCAATGGTGTGAACTATCCACCAATAGCGAATCTCAACGAGAATACCACCATCATCATCCCTGGGGTCGTGAACCAAGGCAACCCGAACCTCACCTCCAACAATGAGTATGGTACTTTCCTCCGCATCAACCATTATGCCTCATGGATACAAGGCCAGTTGGCTTTCTTCGGTGTCTATACCGACAGTCCGATGAGCGTCTATTATGAGTGGCGCACCATCCAAGGGGAGAAGTACTTGGTGCAAACCTATGAGAACTCTCACTATCAGTGGTGGTATGGTATGGGATATGCCATCAACATCAAGCCTTTCAAGAATGAGTTGCTCAACATCGGCTTGTATGGCTCCTTCGAGCGATACTCCATGAGCAGTGGCATCATCGGCAAGCACAACCAGTGGCGCATTCCGCTCACCTATCAGATAGATGTTCGCAAAGGCAAGTGGGGTGCCTCCTACATCGGTCATGTCGTGGCGAAGGAACCGAGGGGACCATACAACTATTGGGATGAGAGTGCCAGCAATCTCTCTGTATATTACCAGTTGGGTAACTGGCGCATCACCGCTACGGGTTATTGGCTCTTCAATGATGCCAAGTATCGCTTCGAGACCATCGACAACCCGATATTGAGTCGCAAGGAGTGGCACACCATCAAGGACAACAACCGCATGGTGAGCATCGGAGTAAGCTGGAACTTCTTCTCTGGCAAGAAGAAGGATATCCAGAAGAACATCAACAATAGAGATGCCGACTCTGGAGCATTCAAATAATCCTTTTCTTCAAGTGTTTGAACAGCCACCAGAAGGCAGGGAGGAGGAACATATCCGCCATCACCCAAGCCACTGGGTCGCCATAGCAAACACCTGTCCACATAAAGGCTGGAACTAGCCAGAGGCTCACACCACATCTCGCTATCATCTCCATCACACCGCTCATCATCGAGAGATTGCTGTATCCCAAGCCCTGGATGCTGTAGCGGAAGATGGTGAGCAAGCCGAGGCAAGGATAGAAGTAGCAAGCGATGCGCATAAACTCTGCTGCGTAGGTCACCACCTCAGCCTCGCCCTTATCCACGAAGAGCGTCATCATGTCGTCGGCAAAAGGAGTGATGACGATGAAACTGAACACGAAGAAGATGAGCATCATCTTGATGGCGGCTCTCACGCCCTGCGAGATGCGTTCCATCTTCTTGGCACCGAGGTTCTGACCGCAATAGGTCGCCATCGCCACACCGATGTTCTCAAAGACACAAGTGAAGAGATACTTGATGCGCATGGCGGCGATGAAGGCTGCCACACAAGTGATGCCCAGGGCATTGTTGGCACTCTGGAGCATGATGATGCCGATGCCGGTGATGGAGAATTGCAAACCCATCGGCACACCATTATTTAATAATATACTGATTTTCTTGTTGTCAAAGTCACGTTCCTCACCTTGCGGTATCAGTATCTGCATCTTCTTCTTGATGAACCGGATGCAGAGGCATACCGAGAAGGCTTGCGAGAGAAGGGTAGCGATGCCGGCTCCCTCCACGCCAAGTCCCAGAATCAAGATGAGGAGAACATCGAGGAGGATGTTGACAACAGAGGCGGTGATGAGGAAGTAGAATGGTTGCTTCGAGTTGCCGAGGGCACGGATTTGTCCTGCCAGCAGGTTGTAGCCTATCGTGAAAGGTATCGCCGCAAACTGGAGCATGAGGAAGATGTAGGCATCATCGAATACCTCCAATGGGGTGTTGACGAGATGCAGAATCTTCTTGCAGAAAAGGCACGACAAGAGGGTGATGACCACGGCGAAGGTGATGGCGATGCGATAGCTGTTGCTCACGTAGGTTCGCATTTTTCGGAAGTCCTTCGCCCCGAAAGCCTGAGCCACAGGGATGGCGAAGCCGGCGCACGAACCATTGCAGAAGCCCATGATCAAGAACATGATGGAGGTGGAGGCACCAATGGCTGCCAAGGCATTCACGCCGATCCATCGTCCCACGATGACGGTGTCGATGATGAGATACATCTGTTGCAGGATATAGCCCAGGATAAGGGGCACTGCGAATCGGAAGATGGCTCGCATCGGCGAACCAACAGTCATGTCATTTACGTTATTACTGCTCATATTTTATATATACCTATTGAGAATGTTTGTTCCTTTTACCTTGTTTTTCTTTTCGGGCTGCAAAATTACATAAAATTGATGGAAAAGGAAACAAGTGAGCGTTAAACTTGGTTATCATCAGCTCGAAGAGGCCACATTACAGCGTGAGGTCAATGCTTTGGTCGCTCTTCATTCTTTATATCCTTTGAGGAAGGCGATGATTGTGACTTGGCATCAGAAGAAAATGGTATGATTCAGCTTTCATATGATTCATTTTTCTTGCTAATTAATCGAAAAATATAAATCAGCAACATTTTTGTTGAATTTTATGATAAAAATGTTGCTGATTTCGCTTTTTATTCGTATTTTTGCCGTGTAGTTTTAGTAAAAGGTTTCATTTATTGGCAAAAAGTCTTTAAGTGATGCAGATGTTAGTAACATAAATCAAAACTATTTTATGAGAAGATTGATATTATCCTTAATAGTTATGTTGTCTAGCTCATTCTCTGTATGGGCAGATGACTGGGTGTGTATGAACATACAGAAAATACCAGAAGACTTGACAGCAAGTATTTATGAACGGAAAGATACAAAGGGAAAAGCTTGTGCATTGTTGCGTGTTCAAATATTGGATAATAATGCAAAGTTTAAAGGTAATATTGTCGGTGATGTTGAACGGCAAGGAAATGAATATTTGGTCTATATCCCTATAAATACTCGTGAAATCACAATTCTACCTTCAAAAGGAGACAAAGTCATCATTGATCTTCCTGAAACGGAACCTAAGGTAACTTATTTGATAGAAATGAGTCAAGGCGAGACTTCTTTGGATGGTAAACAACTCAACTATAATGCAATGTCTGTGGAAGAACTGACAGTGTTGGCTAATAAAAATAATAGCTTGGCTCAAAGAAAACTTGGGGAGATTTATTCTTTAGGATTGGATGGACAATCTATTGATTATAAAAAAGGATTTATGTGGTTCACGAAAGCTGCATTGCAAGGAGATGCCTATTCTATGTGTGAGTTGGGAAAATATTATTTTGGTGGTTATGGTATTCCAAAAGATTTGAAAAAAGCCTATGAGTGGTTTTCTAAAAGTGCAGAAAAAAATAACGCAAATGCCCAGTTTATGCTAGGTTCTATGTATTTTAATGCAGTTGGAGTTGAACAGGATTTTAAAAAAGCAATGACGTGGTTTCAGAAATCTGCCGCTCAAGGATATGCTTTGGGCTATACCAATACAGGTCTTTGTTACTATAATGGCTTAGGAGTGGAAAAGAACCTCCAAAAAGCGCTGGAATATACCCAAAAGGCAGCCATGATGGGATGTAGCCAAGCTCAATGCCTTTTGGGAATGATGTATGGAAATGATGAGGTCAAGGAATTGTATAATCCCAAGCAGGCTTTCTTTTGGATGAAAATGTCGGCTGATCAAGGATGGTCGTTGGCTTTATATTATTTGGGGATGTTTTATGAGGAAGCTTTTGGTACTCCTAAAGATATAAAGAATGCAAAGGAATGCTACAAAAAGGCACTAGAACTTGGTGTAGATGATGCTAAAAAAGCTTTGGATAATTTAAATTAGAATGGGTATGAAAAAAATGTTTTGGGTAATGTGCTTGCTGTGGAGCGGTTGTCTTTTGGCGACTGCTCAAGTTGTTGGTCTGCAAGAAATTCCATTTGCCACATTAGGTGTTGAGCAACGGCAGGATCTAAATGGGGATGTCTGTGCTGTTATTATGTTAGAAACGGAAGATAGTCAAATGCAGTTTGAGGGCAATTTAATAGGTAAGCCACTTTTCAAGGAAGGGATTATGTATGTCTATCTGACGGAAGGAACGAAACAATTGAAGGTAATACCATCTAAGTCGTCATCTTTTATGGTTTATTTTAATAAATATTCTGTTAAGTCTCTTAGAAGTAATGTCGGATATGTACTAAAACTTCAATCGAAAGCGAACAATGAAATTGGGGAGCTGCAGTTAGATACTTCGTTCAAACCCTACAAAGTTGTGAAGCTAGAGGAAACAATGTCGTTTGGGGAGCTTGAAAAACTTGCAGATAAAGGAAACGTTGATGCTCAGGCTGCTGTCGCAAAGTGCTATTTGAAAGGAAATGGAGTGGAAAAAAATGCTCAAAAATTTCTACATTATGTCCAAAAGGCTGTGGCGAAGGGGAATGCAATTGCTCAAAATTTGATGGGAGTGGCTTATGAGGTGGGCTTTTCTGTAAAGAAAGATTCTCAAAAGGCAGCAAGATGGTATCAAATGGCAGCCCAACAAAACTATCCTATTGCCATTTGTAATTTAGGAGATATGTATGACAACGGAGATGGACTTGCGAAAAATCCTCAACAGGCATTGGCACTTTTTCAACAGGCATTGGCATTGGGGTGGGCTGATGCTTGTTTTGATTTGTATCTCCATTATTCAGAAGAAGGAATAGAACCCAATTCACAAAAGGCAATTGAGTATTTGAAGCAAGGAGTAAGATATGGCTCTTCTCAATGCCAAGCGCAATTGGGAGTCTGTTATGCTAATGGTATTGGCGGCATAGCCCAAAAGGACTATATAAAGGCTTTTCAACTTTACCAGATGTCTGCGGAACAGAATGATGTTGATGGAATGGCTTTACTGGGTGTCTGCTATTATTATGGGCAAGGAACAAAAAAAGATTACTCAAAAGCGTTTTATTGGTTGCGTATGGCCGCAGAAAACAATGATGCGCAAGCTCAATATTTGATAGGATGTTGTTATTTGGATGGAACTGGAGTGACACCTTCTCGTAAAGAGGCAAAGGTATGGCTTCAAAAAGCTGTAGATAACAATGTTGAAGAAGCAAAAGAAGTCTTGCAAGAAATCCAATAGAATCATGGCAAAGCTATTTTTCAATACACGAGATGAATTGACGGTGGTGGACTCGGAAGAGATTGCTGTCATTCAAGCCAATGGTAACTATTCGAAGATTCTTACCATCTATCGGAAGGAAATTATGTTGTCTTCTGGTATTTCCAAGGTGGAACAAACCTTGAAGAGCATCAAGGAGAAGAAATCCAAGTTTGTCAGAGTTGGAAGAAGTCTGATAGTGAATCACTCTTTCTTGCAGAAGATAGATCTGTTGAAGCAGCAGATGCTGCTATCTTGCAAGGGAAACGAAATAAGAATCAACGTGTCCAAGAAGACCCTTAGGGTCTATAAGGATGCAATAGCAACTAGTATAAAAATTAAAAACAATGAAACAGTTCATATTGGGGACAGAGGGGAATCAACCCTTTAAAATCACTCAAATGGGAGTTAGCCATCAGCATGCTCGTATAACGATTGGCGATGATGGCGTTTGGACATTGGAAGATTTAAACTCTACCAATGGTACTTTTGTTCGTGGTGAAGATGGAGAGATGCGTCGTGTGGGTACTATGGTGATTACGCCGATGACGTTTATCTGTCTAGGACCTAGCAATGCCAATGGTTGCTCTTTCTATGCCATTCATTTGCAAAATACAGATTTCATAGAAGAGTTTGAATATCTCAATAAGTTGGAGGATGAGTTTGATGCCAAGGAGGAAAGTTCCGAGAAAATGGCACGAACGATGAGACTATTGATAGCATCAGCCTCTTTGATAGCATTGGTGGGATCTTTTGTCGTTAGCCATGGACCTTTGCAACTCATGCTTCTTCGATTGGGCTCTGCTGTGTCATTGTTGAGTACGATATTTTTCAATCCTGCTGAGAAGAAAAAGAAACTTCAGGTGGAGAGGGAGAAATTCCATGCTTGTCCTAATCCAAAATGTGCTCATATATTGAGAAAGAATGAGATTAGGGCGATGCAGTGTTCGAAATGTAAATGTGGATAAATCCAAAATGAAGTGTTGACTTCTAATATTAACTATATATATAATAAGGTATGAAAAAGATTTTTTTATTGCTGTTGACCTTGTTGTTTGTTTTCCTTCAGGTCGATGCCCAACGTACTTACGCTCTGTTGGCAGGAGTCAGTAACTATAATGCAGAGAATGTGAACAATCTGTCGAATACGACCAAGGATGTGAAGGAGATGCAAGCTGTTTTCAAAAAGCAAGGAGCAGTCGTTGCTACAATTACTAGTAAGTATGCTACTCCAGAGAATATCATGAAGAAGTTGGATGCCATCGTAAAACTGGCTACTTCCAAAGATAAGGTCATTTTCTTCTTTTCTGGTCATGGCACTGCTGGCAGCATTGTGGGCTATGGTCCTATGTTGTTGCCTTATAAACTGATTGTAAAGAAGTTGTCTGAGGCAAGAACCAAGAATGTTTTCTGCTTTGTTGATGCTTGTGAGTCGGGTAGTGTGACAGATGAAGCAGGCTCTGATTACAGTTGGGGACAGGGTTCTGGCAACAAGGTGATTTTTATGATGGCAAGTCGGGCCAATGAATATTCATGGGAAAACAGATGGCTTGGAAATGGTTATTTTACCCAAGCATTGTTGAAAGGTCTTCGTGGAAAGGCAGATTACAATGGGGATAGAAATGTTACGGTCTCAGAACTATATAAGTATGTTTATGCTGATGTTACGGAAAGGAGCAAAAATAGTGAGCATCCTCAGCACCCTCAGTTGATTGGACCAAAGAGCAATTTTGAGGCAGTGTTGACAAAATGGTGATGGTCAGCAAAACGCCACTGTTCGTCAATTATTCCTAGACAGTTCGTCCAAGATGTACTTTTGATAGGTGGAGGGTATTGAAAAAACACCTATCTTTGCACCAGTTAAAGTTAAACTCATAAAAGAATTATATTATGGCAACAACAAAATTCAATCCTAATGGACACGGCAATGCTAAGGCCGGTAGAGATAATACTAAGGTGATATTGACCGCAGCTGGTGTAGCAGCCGCTGCTGCTGGTGCCGCTGCTGCAGCTCATGTCTTCGGCGGTAAGGAAGAAGAGGAACCAGTGGAAAATCCTGAAGAGGTTACTTCACAAGAGGAATCTGTGGTAGAGAATGAGGAGCAAAAGCAAGAGGAGGCTCAGCAAACCACAGCGACATCTGAAACTGAAAGTACTGCTGTTGGAGAAGATATTGCTCAACCACAACCTACTACAGGAAATGCTTCTCAGTCCAATCCTTCTCCTGAGCCAACTCCATCATCTACTGAAGGTGAGACTCCTCAGGAAGTAGCAGAAGCAATTGCTCATGCAGAGGAAATAGATAATAACGACATCGATGCTCCTGCCATGGTGGAAATTGATAAATTCACTTCTGCTTTCGATGAGAATGGAAACGAGATTGCGGCTGTAGAGGTTCACAGTCAGGATGGAACTCCTTTCTTGTTAGCTGATATGGATAATGATGGCGTTTATGAGTCTATGTTTGATACCGATGGCAACTTTGTGACTCATACAGAAGCCAACCTTACCCATAGTGATTTGGAGGCAATGATGGATCAGACGGGTGGCTTCCTCGCCATCAATGAGCAGGATCATACTTCCTTGTCAGAAGACCCAACCAACGACATCATTGATACAGAGACCGGTGCACATCCTGATATGGCAATGAACGAGACTTCGACTTCAGAGACAACGGAAGCTACTTCCAATCCTACAGGTGAGCAAGATTTGGCACAAGAACCAACAGCTGATGAAATCGACAACTTGTTGGCTGAACTCCTTGGCGACAACACAGACCCTGCCTCAAAAGATGTGGATGAAGAAGTTCTTGTTGATGAATATCCTGAGGGTGAAGAAGAGTCTGACGATGATGATGATGCAGACGATGACGCTGCGGATGACACCAACGACGATGATGATATTTAATGTCTAATGAGTGAAGGCTATGGAACAAGAACCTAAGAAAAAAATAGCTTCATTGGGACAACCCATTAAAGCTCCTGGTGAAAATCGCCTATATGTCATCAAGGAACGTGCCAAGGTTGGACTCATGTATCAACTAGTCTGCCCTGAATGCAACTTTAGCTTGATTAAGAAGATCGCTAAGGAGGGACGGCAGCGTTGGGATTGTCCTCAATGCAAAGCTATAGTAGGCTTTGCGGCAGTTAATCCTACTCCCAAGAAGCAAGAATCTACTGCATCCCCTAAAACAGCGAATGCTTCTGCAAAGCAGGATGCAGCAAAGACGGAAGAAGCGCCAGAACCAAAGAAACCAACCAAAAAATTGGACAAGAGTGCCAGCCAAGACTTAGGTGAGTTCGTTTGGGGCGGTTTCTTCTCTCGCAAGCATTTTGCTCTTCGACCTGGTTCTATCTATATAGGTAGAAAGGATGAAGATGAAAGATCAGATTTACAACTGAGTGATAAATATGTGAGCCGTCGTTCGGTTAAACTCGATGTGATACCTAGTGACAAGGGGTACTTGTTCAAGATGACAGTGGAACACGCTTCCAATCCTGTGTATGTCAATAGTACTGAGGTGGCGGTCAATAATAGTATCTACTTGAATTACGATGATGTAATCACCTTGGGTAAGACAAAGTTGGTTTTCAAAAAGAAATAATAGCATGAATATTTTCTTGTCACGGACTTATTCTTTCTGTCAATTAGGACAGAGGAAGAATCAAGAGGATGCTCGTTTTCCTGATATGGACATCATTGACAAACGACAGCGCTTTTTTGTCGTTTGCGATGGAGTCGGTGGTAGCGAAAAAGGAGAGGTGGCTAGTGCTACGGTTTGTCAGTCTTTTCAAGACTCTCTTTCAGAGGTAGATTTGGCTTCTATGATTTTCGATGAGGATTGTTTCTCGCAAGTTTTGGATGCTGCTTATGATGCTTTGGATGGTAAAGCCAATAGCCAAAACCGGGATATGGCTACCACAATGACTTTTGTGTGCTTCCATCAAGGTGGTTGCATGATGGCACATATCGGGGATAGTCGCATTTACCAAGTTCGTCCAGGACAAGGAATCATCTATCGGTCGGAGGACCACTCTCTAGTCACTTCTTTGGTTCGTGCTGGAGTCATCTCCCCCGATCAAGCTGTTGACCATCCCCAAAGTAATGTCATCACTCGGTGCATGGAACCGAAACAACCAGATAGGGAACGTTGTATGGCAATGGTGTTTAATACCGAAGACGTAAGAAAGGGTGATTATTTCTTCTTGTGTACCGATGGAGTTCTTCACCGTATCTCTGACAATACTCTGGAAGATATATTGACGAGCAGTCGCAGCAATCAAGAGAAAATGGACTCGATGGCTTCTTTGTGTATGGATTCGCCGGATAATAATACGGCTATATTGATACAAGTGGCAGGTGTTGAGGAAGATGAAGAGCAAGCGGATGATTCCCAAAACGGAAATCCGAGAACTCAGTTGATTCAGCGAGGTAAGTGCTCTTCTGTCGAATTATCTTCAGAACCACATACCAAGGATGGTTTTTGGGGATGGATAAAAAAGAAATTGTTTAATAGTTAAAGATTTTAGATGATGAAATTGAATGGTTTAATCATATTGGGTGCCGCTCTGATGCTGGCTCCTCTTTCTGCCGAAGCTACAGTTAGCAAGGCTTCTCTCTCAGTAGCTCCGAAGGCAAAGAAGGATAGCGTGGCTATTATGAAGGAAAAGGCTGAGAAGGGAGATGCTGTTGCCCAAAACCAAATGGGTGTTTGGTATTATGTAGGTAAGAAAGTGAAACAAGACTACAAGGTGGCACTTGATTGGTGGGCTAAGAGTGCCAAACAGAACAATCCTGATGCCATTGGCAATATGGCGATGTGCTATCAGTTGGGCAATGGTATCAAGAAGGACTCTGTGATGGCTATGACTCTTTATAAGTCTGCTATTAAGAAAGGTAATGAGAGCATCATTCCTCAGCATGAGCAGATTGTCAAGAATACCAAGAGCTTGTTTAGTGCTCGCCTTTTGATGGATTGCTACCAAAATGGAATTGGGGTGAAGCGTGATAATAAGAAGGTGGAAAACTATCAGGAAATTCTTGCCACTGCAGGTGACACCAACTTGCAATTCTCTTTAGCAATGAAGTATCTCAATAGCAAGCGTTCTGAGCAAGCTGTCAAGTATTTCAAATTGTCTGCAGAGAAAGGTAAGAAAGAGGCTGTTTATTATTATGGTTACCTCCTCTTTAATGGAATGGGAATAGAACAAGATAAAGCCAAGGGACTTGCCTTGATGACAAAGGCTGCAGAACAGAATATGACTGCCGCACAATATCAAGTGGGTCGTATCTATTATGAGGGCAATGGAACTGATAAGGATTTGGAGAAGGCAAAGACTTTCTTGTCGAAGGCTGCTGGCAAAAACAAAAATGCAGCTTGGCTGCTTGGTTTGTGCTATCTGAATGCTACGACTCCAGATTTATATCTCGCTACACAATGGTTATCAGAATCTGCAAAAGGTCATGAGAAAGACATCAATGCTCTGTTGGCAGACTCAAAGCAGAAAGTCTTTTATGATTATTTGGCTGGCTTGAAGAAATACTATCTTGACAAAGACTTCGAGGGAGCTATCAAGTTGTTCAAGAATGTGGAGAAACTTCAATGTGCAGAAGGCCTCACGATGCAAGCTACCAGCTTGGCAAACAAGGATAACAAGAAGCGCAATGTCAAGAAAGCCATCACTCTCTATGAGAAGGCAATAGAAAAAGGTAGTGCTGTGGCTGCTTATTATCTGTCATCTTTGTATGAGACTGGTGAGGGAATGAAGGAGGCTGATAAGGCTCAGGCTCTGAAACTCTTGAAAGAGGCAGCGCAAAAGGGAATTGCTTATGCACAAGATAAGTTGGGTGACAAGTATTTTGCAGGAGAGGGCATTTCCAAGGATTATACGGCGGCAGCCAAATTGTATCTGCAAGCTGAGGCTCAGAATCGCTTGACCGTATCTGCTGCTAAGAATTTAGCTTATTGTTATGAGCGTGGCTTCAAGGTGCTTCCTGATTTGGATAATGCCAAGAAGCGCATTGAGGAACTTCAAAAGTATAAGCCAAGCAATAGCTTGATAGAACTGTTGAAATCTTTAGAGGAATAATACGAAGTTTATAAACGATGGATAAGAGTAAGACTTTACTTTCGCAAGAATCAACATATTGTCTGAAGACAGGCAAGGGTGATTATATTCTCAAGTCAGTGTTAGGTGGTGGCGGTTTCGGCATCACCTATTTGGCTGAGAGAACGGTTTTTGAGGGATCTATTCCTCAAATTCATAAATATACCATCAAGGAGTTCTTTATGGCTGACATCTGTAAGCGCAATGCAGATGGTAGTGTTGTGGTGGATGCAGCTAATGAGGCTAGTTTCCAGGAAAGTCGTGCCGACTTCTTGACAGAGGCTAATCGCTTGCATGGTCTTCAGCATCGAGGCATTGTTCCTGTCAATGAGGTGATTGAGGCAAACAATACCGTCTATTATGTGATGCAATTCTTAGGAGAAAAGTCTTTGAGCCAGTATGTGAAAGCAAAAGGACGACTTTCTGAGGCTGAGGCTTTGGGTATCGCACAGGAAGTGGCTGAAGCTCTCAAGTATTTACATGGCAAGAATATGAATCACTTGGATGTGAAGCCAGACAACATCATGATGGTGGGGAAGCCGGATGGCTTGCATCCAGTGTTGATAGACTTCGGTTTGTCGCTACATTTCAAGAAGAATGGTTCTGTCACCAATAAGAAAGCAGGCTTGGGTACTTCGGATGGCTACTCGCCTCTCGAACAGTATGCTGGTATCACTAAGTTCTCTCCGACGGCAGATGTCTATGCCCTCGGTGCCACCTTATTATATATGTTGACTGGCAAAAATCCAGTTAGAGCCAGCGATATGAGCCAGAAGTATATCATCAATGCCTTGCCTGATGACGTTTCTGAGAAATGCAGTAGCCTTCTCATCAATGCCTTGAAGAAAAGTGAGGATGAGCGAATGGCTAGTATGGATGGATTCAAGGGACAGCAATACGATTCCTCTTATTCATCGTATGAAAGAAATTCCACTCGAAAGTTGACTGACAAAATCAAGAAGGATGGTGAGCCTTTGGATGTGATGACATGGGTCAAGAGAATTGGAGCCATCCTAGTCTTGCTGTTAGTTTTATATGGTTCTTATCGTGTGATTCGTTACGTAGCACTCCATCCTTCAACGGAAAAGAAAGCGGAACCAACGGATACAACTCATACATCAACAGACACAACAGCAGTCTTGCCAGTAAAGAAAGACTCGGTAAAAGTGGATAAGAAGGACAAGGGTGGTGAAAGTAAAACTACTATCACAACTGGTTCAGGTGATACACCATCAAAGAAACCAACTCCAGTTCCAGCAACTCCACAAGAGCAACCTGCCAAGAAAGAGCAGGTGGCAACTTCTGGTTCTTTGGATCTCGGTTATGCCGTCTATACAGGTGGTATCAAGAATGGCAAGCCTGATGGTACTGGAACTTTGCGATTCAAGCGGTCACATCTTGTAGATTCTTATGACCCCGATGGCAATGTGGCAGATGCAGGTGACCAAGTACGTGGCACATTTAATAATGGACATTTGGAATATGGTCAATTGATTAAATCAAGTGGTGAAATAAAAAAATTGATGATAGGACGTTAATATGAAACGATTGATTACATATTGTATATTATGTCTGTTTCTTTTCTTGGGGAACGGACATGCTTTTGCCTTGCAATACCAAACGGTATTCTTGAAGAAGGCTGCCCAAAAGATGGCTTTGGATTCCCTCTTGGAGACTAAGGCAGGCAAGAACGTGGCTAAGTATTTTGATTTCAAGGGAAATAAAATGGTTGCTCACTATGACGGCAATGCCATGGTGGATCATTTGGGTGTCGTTCTCTTCTCAGAAACGATGAAGAAAGAGAATCCTTCTCCCATCTATGATTTCTTGGAACGTGCATACCTCGACCATATCTATAAGGTATCGGACAATAACCTTTACTTGAATAATATCCAGTTCCAAGTGGGTTCGTGGGATTCTTTCAAGAAGATAAATGCTTCAGTTCCTTGTAGTGTCAATAATGGTATGGATAAGTTTTATACCGTGAAGTGGCAGCAGAATGGCAAGACCCTTCTTTCTCTTGCCTTCCCTGCCAATTATGAGTATTTCGCCAATGACTCTCGCAGAAACTTGGAACAGCAGTTCTTGGAATTGCTTCGAGATTTCAAGTCGGGGAAAGGTGTGGCTCAGGAGAAAGTCAACATCAATGACTTGGGGAAAGTCAAGGGCAAGAACCTGTATGTGAAGAAGGGCAAGTCGTATGTGATTTCTTCCATCAATTCGGATGTCTTTTATCAAGTGGAGGAAACACCACAGGTGGAAGAGGGGGATACCATCTATCGCTTGTCTTGCAAACCTATGATGTCGGCGAATTTTCCAAGGGAGAGCTTCTCTAATTTGGTGCTGGGCAAGGTGAAAAATGCCAATGTCCATCTGGTTTTCTCCATGAGCAATCGAAAGGAAGAGGATTGCCAAGTAAAGCTGCTTGATTTCTTGACCTATTGCAAGAATCAAGGTTGCAAGGCTTACTTCGGTTATGAAGGAGAAGAGAAAGAACTGTTGCAAGGCACTTTGGTAATGCACAATCAAGCGAATGGTTACGACCACGTTATCTATTTCTCGGCAAAGAAGAGTTGCTTGACGGACGCTAAGGAAGCGTTGGAAGGAAAGGTTTATCTCTATGCTCCATCCACCAATGTCAAGGAATTGTTTGCCAAACCAAGTCAGAAGCGTAACAACAGAAAAGTAAATGTACTAAATATCAAGTGATAAGCGATATGAAAAGACTCTCTATTTTGTTTCTATTATGGTCCATGGTGCTGGGGGTGAATGCCCAAAGTGTGTCATTTACCTTTAAGGATGGTATCTATAATCCTTCTCTCAAACAGACGATGGAGAGAAGTGTGTCTTCTCTCTTGTCGGAGGTCAATCATGCTGCCAACAATAATGGTTCTCTCAACTTGTCGTCCATCAATATGACGAGCAATGCCAAGGCTTCCTTGAATAATCTGTGGGATAACTTTCATTTCAAGTGCGATGAGTCTTCTTATTCGGAGAATTGTCTCACGGCAGTCAATGGCTATGAAATTCGTGGTATCTCGGTGACATTGAAGAACGTGGATGCTACTTATAAGGGTGAGGTCAACAAGGAGTTGACCATCAGTACAGCCAAGGATGGTCAGATTACGGGTGTTCACATGGCATTGGCAAATAATGTATATAATTATGTGGTCAATAGTGGCAAGGATGTAACCGACACTCGCCGTCGTCTGGAAATTTTGAAGTTTGTCGAAGACTTCCGTAGCTATTACGATGAGAAAGATTTGGAGGCATTGAGAAACGTCTATAGCGATGATGCCTTGATTATCACAGGTAAGGTCATCATGCGAAAGGCGATGGGAAACGACCAAGCTACCTTGCGTCCTGAGATTGTCTATAGCCGTCAGAACAAGGAACAATATCTTACCAACTTGGCTCGCACCTTCCGCAACAATAAGTATATCAAGGTGAAGTTTGATGCCATCAGAGTGAAAAGACATCCAGCCAAGGATGGTTTCTATGGTGTTACTTTGCATCAGAACTGGCAGTCAAGCAATTATAGTGATGATGGCTATGTGTTCTTGCTTTGGCAATTCCGAGAGGATGAAAATGGTAAAGAACTCCCTCCTGTCATCCATGTAAGAACATGGCAACCTGATATGGTGGGCAACCAACAGTTGTCGCCAAGTGAAGTATTTACGGAGAATGACTTCTTTATTCCATAAGGAATGTTGATGTTATTTTATGTAGATGTAGAAGATAATGAAGCATTTATCGTTTTTATATGTAGTTTGTTATCTCCTTTGGGTACGTTTGTACAGGAGTTGAAGGTAAAGTCCTGTACTTTATCAAGTACGGAGGTGACTGCTTTCTTGGTTGAAAAAGTGTATATAGATGACAAGGGTGATTATTGTATGTGTATAGACCAACGTCCAAGTCTCACCCTTGTTCATAAAATTTAAAACTTATAAGAATGAAGAATAGACCAATACATAAAATAAGTGCATTATGCCAAGGAATTTTCTTTGCCATGATTTTAGTAATGTTACCTTTTAATTTGATTGCACAAGACTTGACGGTGAAATCTTTTGATTTTGTTGCTAATGATTTAAGTGCAAGTGTTTCTCCTCGCTTGGACTTGAACGGAAATGCTTGTGCTTTGATAAAAGTTGTAATGCCTGAAGAATTGTCAAGTGCAGAAGGTAATGTAGTAGGTGGTATTGTGCGCAAAGGTCGAGAAAATTGGGTATATATGTCTGAAGGAACAAAAGAAATAAAACTTATCCCTAATGCTTCTTTGCCCAAATCTATTTTCTTCTCTGATTATGGAGTAAGTTCTGTCAAAGGCAAATGTACTTATGTTTTGGAGTTGGTCAGACACTCTTATGGAGAGATAGAAAAATCAACTTTGTTGATTAATTATACTCCAAAAACAGCTACGGTTTTGATAGACTCTAAGTTGTATAAGGGAAATGGAACATTAAATTTATCTCTTTCTATTGGTTCTCATGATTACATAATAGCAGAAGAGGGCTATGACTCGGCAGAGGGTACTATAAAAATGAAAAGCGGTGCTAATAATCAGTTAAATATCACTTTATTAAAGAGTTCTACTGTTTTAGAATCGAATAAAGTTAGTGAGTTTTCTTCAGTATCGGTTAATCAAACAAAAACAAATCCGATAAAGTATGGCTTGACAAGACCTAAGTCAATAAAAGGGATAGTCTATGAAAGTGTAAAGAATCGTGAACCTGTTATAGGAGCGAGTATTCTCATAGATAAAACTAGATATGGTACAGTTTCTGATATAGATGGAAATTTTACATTTAAGGTTTTACCAATAGGTTCTCAAACTTTAACAGTTTCATATATTGGGTTTAAGAAAAAAGTCATCAAACTTTATGATGATATGGATGAAAATATTGTTGTTTACATGAAATAATTGCTAAATATGAAGAATTTTATTTTGATGTTGTTTTTACTTTTTGGGCTCAATTTGAGTTCTGAGGCACAAGAATTGAAAGTTGTTAGTTTCTCTGTTATTGCCAATGATTTGTCGGCTAGTATTGAGCAAAAAAATGATTTAAATGGTGCACCTTGTGCATTGTTAAAAGTTTTGGTGCTAGATAAAATATCAGGAGTGGAGGGCAATGTGATAGGTAATGCGATAGATAAGGGCACAGAGAAATGGATATATTTAACAGATGGTTCCAAGGAAATCAAGATTAAAACAGAAAACCATTTCCCTTTGCATCTATATTTCTCAAAGTATGGGATAAATGCAGTCGAAGCAAAACGCACCTATGTGTTGACCTTGACTGCTATAGATGAAAATAAAGAAGAAGTGGCTTTAAATTTAAAAGATCCAGAAGATCAGGTTTTGATGGGGTTGAAGTATGAAAATGCTTCTGGTGTAAAGCGAGATTTTAAAAAAGCATTTTCGTATTATCAAAAAGCGGCAAAGAGTGGCTATCCAGAAGGTATGTTTAGACTTGGTGAGTGCTTTTTGTATGCAAGAGGTGTAAGTACAAATGTTGGTAAGGCTGTGTATTGGTTGACAAAAGCTGCAGATAAAGGTGATTCACAGGCTCAATGTGATTTGGCTACGTTGTATGATTTAGGTCAATCTGTAGAGAAAAATGAAAAAGAAGCAATAAGGTATTACCAAAAAGCTGCTGCACAGGAAAATGTAACTGCGATGGCATATTTAGCAGGACACTATTTGGAAGGAGATTATGGATTGGCAAAGAATGAGGCAAGAGCTATTGACTTATTGAAGAAAGCAAGGAAAAAAGGTGATACAGAAGTTCTTGGCTATGCAACCCATTTGTTGGCTAATTGTTATCAAGATGGAATTGGTGTTCCACAGGATCTTTCAAAGGCATTTGAACTTTATAAGGAGGTTGTTGATAAATTTGGAGATGCTGGATGCGTATTTGAGGTCGCTAATTGTTTAGAGCATGGTAAGGGGGTTGCTAAAAATGAGAAAGAAGCGTTAGTTTATTATCAAAGAGCAGCTTCTTTGAATAATTGGAGAGGGTGTTTGCGCATGGGAATGTTGTATGAAAAAGGTCAATGGGTACCTAAGGATTTAAAGAAGACTTTTGAGTATTATAAACGAGCTGCTAATAATGGCTATAATTATGGTCAATATTTAGTGGGACAATGTTATTATAATGGAACAGGTGTCGCTGTGAATCAAAAAGAGGCTTTTAAATGGGTTGAAAAAAGTGTAAAAAATGGATATATTGAGGCATATTCTGATTTAGCATATTATTATAGTTATGGTGAAGGTGTTGCTCAAAATGTAAATAAAGCTTTTGAATTATATAAAGAAGGCGCAGAAAAGGGCGACACCTTATGCATGTCTAATCTGGCTTTGTATTATTATTTGGGAAAAGGTACGCAGCAAAACTATAAAGAAGCGTTTAGTTTGTATAGCAAACTTGCAGAAAATGGCGATGCTGAAAGTATGAATTCTGTAGGTATCTTTTATAAAAATGGATATTATGTCACACAAAATTATACAAAAGCTGTTGCATGGTTTAATAAAGCCATAAAAGCAGGCAATAATATAGCTAAATATAATCTTGCGAATTGCTATTTTGAAGGAAATGGAGTCAAAAAAAATTATAAGCAAGCAGCGTCTTTGTTTGAGCAAGCAGCCAATGGCGGACATGTTACTTCTCAATATAATATAGGTATTTGTTATAAAGATGGATATGGAGTCTTGAAAAATAAGACCAAAGCAAAGAAATGGCTTCAATTGGCTTTGAAAAATGGTTATAGTGCTGCTAAAGAAGAACTCAAAGGTTTGTAATATTAATAATAATTTAAAGAAAGATGAAATATAAAGTATTAGATTTTTTGTTAAGAACATGTAAGCGAACATTTGTGGTCGCTTTCTTGCTGATACTGTCTATTAATTCTTTGATGGCGCAAGGGTTGATAGCAAAGAACTTTAATTTAGTTCCGAATGATTTAAGTGCAAGCGTTTCTCCTCGTTTGGACTTGAATGGAAAAGCTTGTGCTTTAGTCAAGGTTGTGATGCAAGAGGAGTTGTCAAGTGTAGAAGGTAATGTTATAGGTGATATCGTACGAAAAGGACGGGAAAATTGGCTGTATATAACTGCTGGAACAAAAGAAGTGCGTCTGATTCCTCGTAGTTCTTTACCAAAGACGATTCGATTTTCTGATTATGGGGTGAATTTTGTAGAAAGCAAGAAAACTTATTTGTTGGAGTTGGCTAATGATAATGCAAAAACGAATGCCGCAGTAATTGATGTGAAAGAAAATATATCAGAAGATATAGATATAGCACCGATATATGATTCTTCACAAAAGCTAATATCTACAACTGGAAGCATTCTATTTCTTGAAAAGAATGGGAAAGGGTGCATTCGTTTTAAATTACCTAACGAAAACAATATTGATTTTGGACAAGGAACAATTATAAGTCTTGAAGATTCGTCTTTGTCGGGTACGGGAATGGCCCTAACTTTAGAAAATGGTAATAATAATGTGTCTGTATATATATCAAAAGATGAAAATTATACAACTATTCAGGTTGGTAGAAATGGTGGACGGCTTTATCTTGCAGAAAAAAGTACAACTATTCAGAACATTCTTTTTAGTAGAATTGTTCTAGAGGCAGCAAGATTAAGAAAAAATCGGGTGTTCGTGTGGAAATCAATAAACAGTCGAACAGAGTTTATAGAGTCTCAAGTAGACTGAGGAATCGTATGTTAATATTGGAATGAGTACTTTGTAATTTACTTAAGTTTCGCAAGTGAATATATATTAACTGAAGTTTCTCAGGCATTATGGCACGCTGTGATGGGGAGCAACCCGTCGTTCCATAGGGGTGATGATTTGCCTGTACATAATGTAAGTTGGAATGAATGTCAAGTGTTTTTGCGCAAGTTAAATTCTATGACAAAATTGAATTTTCGTCTGCCAACAGAAATAGAATGGGAATATGCAGCAAAGGGAGGCAATGAAAGTCAAAGTTTTAAATTTAGTGGCAGTGATGTTCTGGACGATGTTGCTTGGTATGAAGAAAATAGTGGTCATACTCCTCATATTGTTGGTACTAAGAATCCGAATGAATTAGGATTATATGATATGAGTGGCAATGTTTGGGAATGGTGTCAAGATAAATATGAGGGAAAAGAGCGGGTACTTCGTGGAGGATGTTGGTTTAATAAAGCAGAAGCCTGCTTGGCATTGCATCGTATTTCTAGTCCTCCTAATGAAGGGAGAGAGGGGATTGGTTTTCGTTTGGCACTCTCTGAATGATTCTGAATAGATTGTGTTGTATCTCTATGAATATTGTAATTTCACAGAATAATTTAAGGATCTTAAAGGTATGGCTATGGTAGGCATTATGCTTTGATAAATATTATCTTATAAAGAATTTAAGCATGAAGAAATTGTGTACTATATTATTATATGTATTTGCCTTGTTGAATACCGCCGTGGCTCAAAAGCTATCGGTGGAGTCGTTCGTCCTTACTCCAACGGACATTACGGCTCAGACCGAAGGTCGCAAGGACTTGAATGGTGATGCTTGCGCCTTGGTGAAAATCTTTGTTGTCGGTGATGTCGCCGATGTGGAAGGAAATGTGGTGAAGCCATTGGTGAAGAAGAACAGCCAAACTTGGGCTTTTATGACACAAGGCTCCAAGCAAATGCAAGTTATTGCCCAAAATGCTCTTCCTCTGATGGTGACATTTGCAGATTATGGAATCGGAAAGCTAGAGGGTAATAGAACGTACATCCTGACGCTGAATCAAGTGGGTGGTGCATCGGCTTCGACACCTTCACGCTCAAATACTGTGCCATTTAAATCGACTCCTTCTGGAACTATAATGACTATTCCTGTCAAGGATAGTATAGCCATAGAAATGGTAAAGGTGGAAGCTGGTACGTTTATGATGGGGGCAACTCCAGAGATGGAGAAACCGCATGATAATGAAAAGCCAGCACATCAAGTTACTTTGTCAAATGACTACTATATTGGCAAATGCGAAGTTACACAAGCTTTATGGCAAGCGGTAATGGGAGATAATCCCTCATATTTCAAAGGTGGTAACTTGCCTGTGGAGTGCGTCAGCTGGGATGATTGCAATAATTTTATAAAGAAATTGAACCAAATGACAGGCAAGAAGTTTCGACTACCAACCGAATCGGAATGGGAATATGCTGCAAGAGGCGGAAATAAAAGTAAAGGTTACCAATTTTCTGGTAGCAACAAGTCATTTGATGTGGCTTGGTACAATCTCTTTGATGAGAAAACGCATCCTGTAGGTGTTAATACGCCAAATGAATTGGGAATACATGACATGTCGGGTAATGTTTATGAGTGGTGCCAAGATTTATGGAGGGATTATGAAAATTCTCCATATCATAGTGAGAAAAAGCGCCTTAAAGCTCATGTTGTTCGTGGTGGTTGTTGGGCTTCTGTGGAAGGGAGCTGTCGTTCTTCATCACGGGCAGATTGTATTCCTAATATTCGGAGCAGCAAAATAGGTTTACGCTTAGCTCTCTCAGAATGAAATATGGAGTATAAAAAGCATAGGAATTTCTTGGCAGTCTCGGATAATTATCGTAACTTCGCCGAAAATTAGAAAGATAACAAGGAGAATAGGCAATTTAATATAGTCCTGAAAATGATAGGAAATATAGACATACTAGTAAAAGAACTCTGCAAGCTTCCCAAAGAAGTGGGATGGGTTGAGTTTAAACATAATAATTGCCAGCCAATGATGGTTGGTGAAGACATTAGTGCCCTTGCCAATAGTGCGACATTGAACGACCGAGATTATGCTTATATGATTCTCAGAGATGGAATTAAAGGAAGCTGTTTTTGAAAGACGGATTAAACCTCTTGATCCAGATACGGCAAAACGATACATGAAGTATATACCGATATGGGCATAAATTTAATTTGCCTGTAATTTGCTGGAACACAGATGATAAATTAGAGAAAATAGCTAATGTGTTAATATTCAATGTAAAACGGGAAGATATTTAATTTGCTTGTAATTTGCTGAAAGTAATTGTATAAAGAAAAATGAAGAAACTCTATTTGATAATACTGTCTGTATTCGCCTTTTTGAATACCGCTATGGCGCAAGAACTCATGGTCAAGTCATTCGTTCTTGCTCCAACAGACATTACGGCTCAAACGGAAGGCCGAAAGGACTTGAATGGCGATGCTTGTGCCTTGGTCAAGATTTCATTTGTTGGCGATGTCGCAGATGTCGAAGGTAATGTCATCAAGCCATTGGTGAAGCGAAATAATGAGACTTGGGCTTTTATGACGCAGGAGTCTCGGCAAATGAAAGTTGTCACCAAGGATTATCTCCCTCTGATGGTAACATTCGGGGATTATGGGATAGAAAAGTTGCAGAGTAATCGAACTTATGTACTGACATTGACGAAACCGAGTGGAGCGTCTGAAACTCAGCAAATGCAGACGTTGACGATAAGGTATTCTCCTATTAATGCTTCTGTATTGGTGGATAACAAATTTATTAAAGCTTCCAATGGTGTGGCAAAGACGAGTCTGCCTATTGGTCAGCATTCATTTGTTGTCGCTTGCGATGGGTATGAATCGGAGGAAGGTACTGTCAAGTTGAAAGCTTCTGCTCCTAGTAATCTCCAGATTACACTTTCTAAAGAGGCTGCTTCCACAAATCAAATCTCTCAAACGACTCATCCTCAGCAATCGCAAACTCAACGACCTGTTTCGCAAACTCAGCCAGTTTCTTCCACAGCGTCTTTATCTACTTCAAGTACTTCATTAAACGCTGTTGGTAGTTCTACGTCTGGCAGTGTAATAACGATTCCTGTCAAGAATGGCATTAGTATAGAAATGGTTAAGGTAGAGGCTGGAAGCTTCAATATGGGAGCGACTCCAGAGATGGAGAATCCGTATGATAGCGAGAAACCAGTCCATCGTGTCACCTTGACGAATAATTATTATATTGGTAAGTATGAGGTTACTCAGGCATTGTGGCAAGCTGTGATGGGAAGCAATCCGTCTTACTTCAAAGGTGATGACTTGCCAGTAGAGAAGGTTAGCTGGGATGATTGCCAAGATTTCATCTCGAAATTGAATGCAATGACAGGCAAGAGATTCCGCTTGCCATCAGAGGCAGAATGGGAATATGCCGCTAGGGGTGGCAAGAAGAGCCGTGGCTATCAGTACAGCGGTAGTAATACACTTGGTGATGTCGCTTGGTATTACGGCAATAGTGGTCCTAAGACCCATGCCGTTGGTACAAAACAACCCAATGAGTTGGGTATATATGACATGACAGGTAATGTTTGGGAGTGGTGTCAAGACTGGTTTGGCAGCTATAGTAGCTCTCCTCAGACGAATCCAACAGGTGCAGCTAGTGGGTCGATCCGTGTGTGCCGTGGTGGCAGTTGGAACTATTCAGCCGGGCTCTGTCGTACTTCGTACCGTGGCAACAACTCTCCTGACGACCGCTTCAGCTATCTAGGGCTTCGCTTGGTCCTCTCCGAGTAACGACTTTTTTTATCACTCTCTTTCCCTTTCTATAATAAAAAGCAGCGGAAATTTCTGTAATGTAAAGAAGTTGCTTCGATTGGATGGGGCGGATGGGTACGAAAGGATGCCGTTTGACATTGGGCATTCCTAATGATTGTGTTCGCAAAATGTATAATGAAACGTTTCTGTGTAGAAACTGATGATTTTTTAATTAAACATAATTTATCGTAGAAAACTGATTATATTCCACGAAAGAATCGTATATTTGCATAATTTATAGCTAATAATAGTATTAATGTGAAGAATCATGGTAGTTACGGAATTTACATACGAACAAGCGAAAAAGTTGATAGACACTCCCAAGGTTATACTTGAGAGTGATGGAAGGACTGAATGTAAGCAAAAACAAATAGATTGCAGCGCAGGTTTGCATGCCAATCTTATGTTGCAATCTAAGGATGAAGAGTTTCTCTTCGTATGGACTATTAATAGGAGTGCCAAAGAGTTAATCAAATTAAGCTTGCATGTATTGGAAAAAGATTCTCATGTGGGTATTTTCAGAGTTGATTATGTCTCAAATGACTCCATACACCACAATCCAGCTGTTGCCACAGAAGATGTGCCAGACTATTTGAGGTCTTTTGTAGGAAGGGATATTATTGGACCACATGCACATTTCAATGTTGCTGGATACAAAACTTTACAATGGGCTGTTCCACTGATAAATACGGATTTTGAAATTAAATCTATAGTGGATGATAATAAATCAATAAATGTAGCCTCGGCTATTTTAGCTTTTGCAAAATATATTAATGTACAAACGCCAATCACGGCACAACAGAGTTTGATATGAGTTGGATAGAAGACAGAATCGCAGATTACTATAAGTGGTTGCATGAACGTACTAAAGTGCGTACTGATGAAACTACTGGGTGGAGTGTTGTATCGACTCCTTTCTTGGGAGCTTACAATGATCCTCTTGAGATTTATATGCGTAGAGAGGGTGATGATATTGAATTGAGTGATGATGGTGTGGTATTCGACAATTTAAGCCAGTTGGGAGTAAATGTCAATCGCTCCCTTAAACGGAAGGAATGGGTCGAGTATATTTTGCGTAATTATGGTGTGACGATTGAGGACAATGAGTTACGCACAGTTGCAACTGTTGACAACTTCTCTCAAAAGAAACATAGCCTTTTGTGTGCAATGTTGGAAATATCTGAGATGGAGGTGCTGGCACAGAATAATGTGGCAGCAATCTTTAAGGATGATGTCAAGAGTTTTTTTGATAAAAATGACCTCGTATATACTCCTCAGTTTATTATGAAAGGAAGTACTGGCATAGAGTTTACTTTTGATTTTCAGTTTGCTGGAAGGAAAAAAGAGACGGTAGTAAAGTCTTTCAATACGCTGAATAAGATAAATGTACCGAATTTTCTTTTTACTTGGGAAGACATCAAGCCTGTGCGTCAAGAGCAGACTGGCAAGGAAGTAAATAGTTTGGCTATTGTCAATGACTTGGCAGTAAAACTAAAGCCTGAATATATTAAAGCCTTAGAGAAATATGGCTGTAAGTATATTCCTTGGAGCGAGAAAGATTCTCGTGAAACTATCAATTATTTCAAGGGACTAGTTGCGTAAGTGAAGCAGAAATTGTGTAATGGTTGATGCTGCTTAAATGATATGAAGAAACTCTATTTGATAATACTGTCTGTATTCGCCTTTTTGAATACCGCTATGGCGCAAGAACTCATGGTCAAGTCATTCGTTCTTGCTCCAACAGACATTACAGCTCAGACCGAAGGGCGCAAGGACTTGAATGGCGATGCTTGCGCCTTAGTAAAAATCTTTGTCGTTGGCGAAGTTGCCGATGTGGAAGGAAATGTAGTGAAGCCATTGGTGAAGAAGAATAACCAAACTTGGGCTTTTATGACGCAAGGTTCCAAGCAAATGCAAGTCATTGCACAGAACGCTCTACCTCTTATGGTGACATTTGCAGATTATGGAATCGGAAAGCTAGAGAGTAATAGAACGTACATCCTGACGCTGAATCAAGTGGGTGGTGCAGCAGCTTCGACACCTTCGACCTCAAATGTTATGCCTTCAAAATCGACAATTTCTCCACAAGCCACCTCTAGTTCGCCTGCAATTCCTTCTGGTAGCGTAATATCAATTCCAGTCAAGGACGGAGTCAGCATTGAAATGGTGAAAGTTGAGGCAGGAACGTTTACGATGGGAGCGACAAAGGGAATGTATAACTCTGGTATAGAGAAGCCGGCACATAAAGTAACATTGACACAAAATTATTATATTGGCAAGTATGAAGTAACGCAAGCAATATGGGAGGCAGTTATGGGTGATAATCCGTCTTATTTTAAGGGCGAAAATTTGCCTGTGGATAATGTTAGCTGGGAAGATTGTCAACTTTTTGTCGAACGTCTCAATGGAATGACAGGTAGAAAGTTCCGTTTTCCGACAGAGGCAGAGTGGGAATATGCTGCTCGTGGCGGAAATAAGAGTAAAGGATATCGTTATAGCGGAAGTAATACCTTAAATGATGTGGCTTGGTTTTGGAATAATAGTGACCAAAGTACTCATCCAGTGGGCACTAAGCTACCTAATGAATTGGGTATATTTGATATGTCCGGTAATGTCTCAGAGTGGTGCCAAGATTGGTTCGGGTCATATCGAAAAGAGTCTCAAACAAATCCTATTGGTGCATCGAATGGTAGTCAACGTATTTGCCGAAATGGTGGGGCGGGTCAATCAGCTCAGTTCCAAGAAGTCGCACACAGATGGGCGGCTACGCCAGATGCCCATGATAATTATGGAGGATTTAGACTGGTCTTCTCTGAATAACGACTTTTGTCTTTCTTCCCCTCCTGCAATAAAAAGCATAGGAATTTCTTGGCAGTCTCGGATAATTATCGTAACTTCGCCGAAAAATAGAAAATTTTCAAAAGGAATAGGTTATGGGACAAAAAGAAGATATTGAGAAAGTAACTAATAAAATTATTACTGTTAGGGAACAACAGGTAATTTTAGATAGAGATGTAGCAGAACTATATGGAGTAACTACAAGAGAAATCAATCAAGCATTGAAAAATAATCCAAGAAAGTTCCCTTCAGACTTTGTTATTGAACTGACTAACAGTGAGAAACAAGAGGTTATCAAAAATTTTGATAACCTCAAAGGACTCAAATATTCAAGGGTAGCGCCTCATGCTTTTACAGAACAGGGATTGTATATGCTTGCCACAATTCTCAAAGGAGAATTAGCTACGGATACAACACTTGCTATTGTAAGAACATTCACGAAGTTGCGCCAAGTAGCTAGGGCTATAGGAAAGGTTAATGAAGATGCCGAAAATGGTATTATGCCTAAGGAATCGGAACAAGGACGAATACAAAATTTGATGGGGGAAGTCCTTTCTGATACTCTACCATTGAAAATGAGAAAGTTGGCATTCAGCTTGAACCTAGGGGTCGTTAAAGTATCTATTGAGACGACAAGGGAAAGGAAAGATTAAACTTTTTAATCTTGCATTAAGAAAAATGAAGAAACTCTTTTTGATATTGTTGTCAGTATTCGCCTTACTGAATACTGCTATGGCGCAAGAACTCATGGTCAAGTCATTTGTCCTTGTTCCAACAGACATAACGGCTCAGACCGAAGGTCGCAAGGACTTGAATGGCGACGCTTGCGCCCTGGTGAAGATTTCATTCGTTGGTGATGTCGCTGATGTCGAAGGCAATGTCATCAAGCCATTGGTGAAGCGCAATAATGAGACTTGGGCTTTTATGACTCAAGAATCCCGACAGATGAAAGTCGTCACCAAAGACTATCTCCCTCTGATGGTAACATTCGGGGATTATGGGATAGAAAAGTTGCAGAGTAATCGAACTTATGTGCTGACTTTGGCGAAGCCGAGTGGAGCGTCTGAAACTCAACAAATGCAAACGTTGACGATAAAATATTCGCCAATTACAGCTTCTGTATTGGTGGATAACAAATTCATCAAAGGCTCCAATGGTGTGGCTAAAACGAGTCTGCCTATTGGTCCGCATTCATTTGTTGTAGCTTGCGATGGCTATGAGTCTGAGGAAGGAATGGTAAAGTTGAAGGCTTCTGCTCCAAGTAATCTCCAAATCACGCTTTCAAAAGAGGTTGCTTCTATGAATCAAACGTCAAAAACAGCCATTCCTCAGCAAACGCAAACTCAACAGCCTATTGCGCAACCTCAGTCTGTTTCTACCACAGCGTCTTTATCTACTTCAAGTACTTCATTAAACGCTGTTGGTAGTTCTACGTCTGGCAGTGTAATAACGATTCCTGTCAAGGATGGTGTCAATATAGAGATGGTAAAGGTGGAGGCTGGAAACTTCAATATGGGAGCGACTCCAGAGATGAAGAAACCGTATGATTGGGAGAAACCAGTCCATAGTGTCACCCTCACGAATGACTATTATATCGGTAAGTATGAGGTTACGCAGGTATTGTGGCAAGCCGTGATGGGGAGCAATCCTTCTAAGTTCAAGGGAGCTGACTTGCCTGTGGAGCAGGTTAGCTGGAATGATTGCCAAGATTTCATCTCTAAATTAAATGCAATGACAGGTAAGAGATTCCGCTTGCCGACAGAGGCTGAGTGGGAATTTGCCGCAAGGGGCGGCAACAAGAGCCGTGGCTATCAGTATAGTGGCAGCAAAACTATTGGCGATGTTGCTTGGTATAAAGATAATAGTGGTCATAAAACGCATGCTGTTGGTACAAAACAACCTAATGAATTGGGTATATACGACATGGCAGGTAATGTTTGGGAGTGGTGCCAAGACTGGTATGATAGCTATAGTAGTTCTCCTCAGACCAATCCTACTGGTGCCGTTAGTGGGTCGTACCGTGTGTGCCGTGGTGGCAGTTGGAGCTTTTCAGCCAGGAACTGTCGTTCTTCGTCCCGTAGCAACGGCACTCCTGTCTTCTGCGACGGCAATCTAGGTCTTCGCCTGGTTCTTTCCGAGTAATGACTTTTTTATCACTCTCTTTCCCTTTCTATAATAAAAAGCAGCGGAAATTCTTGGCAGTCTCGGATAATTATCGTAACTTCGCCGAAAATTAGAATGAAGTCTATATAAATGATGAAAGATATGGAGCAGAATCGAGCAAAACAGATACCATACGGCATACAGAATTTTGTGCAAGTAATTACGCAGAATTACTATTATGTCGATAAGACTATGTATATCCCTAAGTTGGAGGATAGCCATAATAACCTCTTCTGTATTCGCCCTCGCCGCTTTGGTAAGAGCGTGCTCCTGAGTATGCTTCATGCTTACTACGATTGCCGTACCAAGGATAAGTTCCAAGAGTGGTTTGGAGACTTATGGATAGGAAAGAATCCCACGCCATTACAAGGCAGATATCAAATCTTACACTTAGACTTCTCACAAGTGGGAGGTACGATAGAGAACCTCGAAGAGAAGTTCAATTTTTATCTAGGAGTTCAACTCAATGGGTTTGTACGCGACTATCTTGAATTCTACTCCGAGAAGGTTCAGAGGCAAGTAGAAGAGACAAAAGATGCTGGAGGCAAACTTGCCATCATCCAAAGTGAGGCTAGGTCAAAAAGTTATCCTCTCTATCTTATCATCGATGAATACGACAACTTCACCAACACTGTGCTCAACGAGCAGGGAGAAAATGTGTATTGGGCAATCACCCATGCCGAGGGCTTTTATCGTGACATCTTCAAGAAGTTCAAAGGTTCGTTTGAACGTATATTTATGATGGGTGTCAGTCCAGTGACGCTTGATGACGTAACAAGTGGCTACAACATCGGCTGGCATATTTCCACCAAGGAGGAATTCAACCAGATGCTTGGTTTCTCCACTGAGGATGTGAGAGAAATGTTCACTTATTATAAAAGTGAGGGCAAGATTCCTGCAGATAGTGATATTGAGGCAATTATCAAGGAGATGAAACCTTGGTATGACAATTATTGCTTCTCAGAGGATGCATTGCTTACTCAAAGCAAAGTGTTCAACTGCGATATGGTACTTTATTATCTCCGTAATTATATGAGTCGTGGACAAAGTCCAAAAGAGATGATTGATCCTAACACGAAGACGGACTACAATAAGATGAAAAAACTCATCCAGCTGGATAAGTTGGATGGTGACCGTAAGGGTGTGCTTCGCACTATCATTGAGGAAGGTGAAATCATTTGTAATTTGGTGGAGACGTTTCCTGCATATAAAATCACAGATCCAGACATCTTCCCAAGCTTGCTGTTCTATTATGGTATGCTTACCATCAAAGGTACATTTGGAAGTCAACTGATACTTGGTATCCCTAATAATAATGTACGCAACCAGTATTATGGGTTCTTGTTGGATGAATATCAAAAGGTAAATCGTGTCAATCTCAACAATCTGTCCACGCTATTCACGTATATGGCTTTCGATGGAAAATGGAAAGAGTGTTTGGAGTATATGGCGACTGAATATGCCAAAGTCTCATCGGTTCGTGATGGCATTGAGGCTGAGCGCAACTTGCAAGGCTTCTTTATGGCTTATTTGAGTCTGAACAACTATTATTATACAGCCCCAGAGTTGGAGCTGAACCATGGCTATTGCGATTTTTTCCTTTTGCCAGACTTGACTCATTATCCTACGAAACATAGCTACATCATCGAGTTGAAGGTGCTATCAAAAGCAGATTTTAATGCAATGTCGAAAGATGGCAAGCATACGAAGGCTGAGGTGCAATGGCAGGAGGCGGTGGAGCAAATCCAAAAGTATGCTGCTGCCCCAAGAGTTGAGGCTTTGCGCCAAGGGACAACGCTTCATAAGATTATCATGCAGTTTGAGGGATGGGAACTGAAGAATATGAAGGAAGTGTAAAAAAAATAGGTTGTAATCATTGATGTTGACAGAGTGATATGAAAAAACTCTATTTGATATTATTGTCGGTATTTGCCTTATTGAATACCGCCGTGGCACAAAAGCTATCGGTGGAGTCGTTTGTCCTTGCTCCAACGGACATTACGGCTCAGACCGAAGGTCGCAAGGACTTGAATGGCGATGCTTGTGCCTTGGTCAAGATTTCATTTGTTGGCGATGTCGCAGATGTCGAAGGTAATGTCATCAAGCCATTGGTGAAGCGAAATAATGAGACTTGGGCTTTTATGACGCAGGAGTCTCGGCAAATGAAAGTTGTCACCAAGGATTATCTCCCTCTGATGGTAACATTCGGGGATTATGGGATAGAAAAGTTGCAGAGTAATCGAACTTATGTACTGACATTGACGAAACCGAGTGGAGTACAAGAGCTAGTGGATGCTGGGGGTAATTTCTATGCCATTAGTGTTCAACCAAAGACTGCAACCTTATGGATAGATGGAAAACCACAGGAAGTGTCTTCCGATGGCGAGTATTCTGCAATGCTTGCTTATGGCTCTCATACTTATAAGGTGGAGGCTGGTGGCTACATCAGCAAAAGTGGCAGCTTCACCATAGGCAAGGGCGATATGACTCCTATCTCTGTAAGCTTGGTGTCAGCCTTGGCTACATTGAGTGTGAGCTGTCCCACTCCTGCCGTTTCCCTTTATGTCGATAAGAAGTCAGTCGGTTCTCTTCCTTGGAATGGCAACTTGAAAGAGGGCATGCATTTGTTGGAGGTTCGCAAGAATGGCTATCGTAGCCAACAGAAAACCATCCAACTTGCGCAACAGCAGAAGTTGGATGTCGCCTTCGATGCCCTTTCTGCGATTCAAGGTAACTTGTCTGTGAACTTCAAGCCTTTTGGCTCTGATGTCTATGTGGATGGGGTCAAGGTAGGTCAAAGCCCTCGTGTATTCAATGGGGTTTTGGTAGGTAATCATAATGTCGAGATTCGTAAGTCTGGCTATACTACCTCTCGTCAAACAGTAACGATTTCAGAGGGACAGACTGCTAGTATTTCTGGCTCATTGACGAGTACTGCCTCTACTTCTAGCACAAATGCTTTGTCTTCCAACAGTTCCTCTCCTTCTGGCAACACGATTACATTCCCTGTCAAGAATGGCATCAATATAGAAATGGTCAAGGTGGAGGCTGGCAGCTTCAATATGGGAGCAACGTCAGAAATGGAGAATCCATTTGAAGACGAGAAACCAGTGCATCGTGTCACATTGACAAATGATTATTATATAGGTAAATATGAGGTTACACAAGCATTGTGGAAAACTGTAATGGGTAATAAACCTTCTCGTTTCAAGGGGGATGCCTTGCCTGTTGAGCAGGTTAGCTGGAATGATTGCCAAAAATTTATCACGAAATTGAATAAATTGACCGGCAAGAACTTCCGCTTGCCGACTGAGGCAGAGTGGGAGTATGCTGCAAGAGGTGGTAAGAAGAGTCGTGGCTATCAGTATAGTGGCAGTAATACCCTTGGCGATGTCGCTTGGTATTATGACAATAGCGGCAATAAAACTCATGCCGTTGGTACAAAACAACCTAATGAGTTGGGTATATACGACATGACAGGCAATGTTTTTGAGTGGTGCCAAGACTGGCGTGACAGCTATAGTAGTTCTCCTCTGGTCAATCCTATGGGTGCAGCTAGTGGGTCGAACCGTGTGCGCCGTGGTGGCAGTTGGGGCAGTTCGGCCAGGGGCTGTCATACTTCGTTCCGTAACGGCAACGCTCCTGACGACCGCTACGGCAGTCTTGGGCTTCGCTTGGTCCTCTCCGAGTAACGACTTTTTTATCACTCTCTTTCCCTTTCTATAATAAAAAGCAGCGGAAATTTCTGTAATGTAAAGAAGTTGCTTCGATTGGATGGGGCGGATGGGTACGAAAGGATGCCGTTTGACATTGGGCATTCCTAATGATTGTGTTCGCAAAATGTATAATGAAACATTTGCCGAATATTGTAATAATGAAAAAATGTGATATTGTTTTACTCATAATCGCCCATACGTTTCCCTTGATGAGAGAAGACGTATGAGCGATTCTTTTTTAATTACCATAAGGCAACTCTTCTCACGTAAAGTTTTTCTTTGAGAAAAAGTGTCATTGTATCATTTTGTGAGCTGTCTTCTAGCGATACCAACTGATAATCAGAGGATTCCATCCTCTGATACATCAGCTTTTCCCCTCAAAAAGTATCATGGAAGTATCACGATTTCGGGAGAAAGTATCATCATTTCGGCATTTGGAGCGGTAAAATGATAACTTTTTGGTTCGATGCCTAGAAATATTTGCCAGAATACTTGCAATTCTCAATGCTTTTTCGTAATTTTGCCGTAGAAAAATAAAACTAAAGATTCCACACAGGTCAGCAACCTATGAGAAACCTTAAGTATAATAACTAACACCAAAAATCAATGAAACAATTAGAAATGTTGAAGAAGGCAATGGCTGGTAAAGGATTGCCTTACGGATGGACTTATTGCTTCAATGAGCAATGCGTCGTCAAGGAAGAGTGCGTGCGTTTCTTATCGACACGCTTCCTGAGTGAGAAACGCCATAGTGGAAATGCCGTCTTCCCATCGGCATGGCGCAATGGCAACTGCCAGTACTATGAAAAGTTGAGAATCGCCAAACTGGCATGGGGATTCGATCACCTCTATCGCAACGTCACGTTGAAAGATGCCCCTACCTTGCGCTGTCGCCTGCGAGGCTATCTCGGCAGCAAGGGACAGTACTATCGCTATAAGCTGGGACAACTTTTTCTCTTGCCGAAGCAGCAGTTGGAAATCAAGGAACTGTTCCACTCATACGGCTACGACGATGTGGAGTTCGACCATTTCAAGGAGACGTTTGTTTCCTACCAGCCCGACTTCCCCCAAGCTCATTCCGATGAGGCTAGCTCTCAGCCTGATGGTTCCAACGCTCAGTCTGATGATGATGTCTCTGAGCGTGACGATGCTAACTCTCAGTCTGAGAAAAATCTCGCCGAGCGTGACCTTTTTTATTGGGGAGTTTAGGCGAGTGCCCACACTACGGGCAATCGATGCCCAGCCTATGGGCAATGAGTGCCCAAACTATGGGCATTGGTTGCCCAGGCATAGAGTCACATCATAAGTGCCTACAATCCACTTTCCAACTACGCATATAAAAAATCCAAGACGAATGATTAAAATTTCCATTATACATACCAACAAGAAAAATCAGTTGGTACTCAACACCAAGAACTTCGAATCCTTTCTCCAGCGCATCGCCAAGGATGACGCACGAGGCACCGTCACTAATTTCCGAAACAGTAAGGAAGTACTCGATTATGGGTATGAGAGTTACCGAGGCATGGCGAACTGGCGACATGTCTATCCTTCGGCTGAGTACGGCAAGGAAGCCAACGATTGTCTCAAACTGAAGACGGTCAATGGCATCTTGCTCCTCACTTTCGATGAAATTTTTGAGGCAGAAGACATGGCGGCGTTGAAACGTTCAGCCTCCCTGATGCCCTCCACCTTTGCGGTTATCGAGGGAGCGGATGGCACGTCGGCACATGTCTTGGTGAGATACACCGATATAGATGGCGAAATCCCTCAAAATGAGGAGGATGCAGAAGAACTGCATCGCATGGCTGCCAAGCAGATTGTTCCGCTCTATCAAACACTGATTAAGGAAGATCTCCAGCCCACTTCCCATAGCTTGAAGGATCATTTCATGATGACGCTTGATGCCCATCCTTATTATAACGCCCAGGCGATTCCGATGAAAATCGACCATCATGTGCGCAAGCAAGAGATGATAAAAGGGGGCGTGAAAGAGGTGAAGAAATTTCCTACGCCCGACCTTGTGGGATGGGAGACGGACGATGGCGAGATTGAGAAATCTAAGGTTGGCGTGCAACCGACTACTGCTGACAACATCATGAATATGATGGTGTTTCTGAGAGATCGTTACGATTTCAGATACAATGTTCTGATGAAATACACGGAATACAAAACGAAGGGAAGTTGGCACGATTTTGCTCCGGTCGATCCACGTGTGCAAAAGCGAATGACACTCGATGTGCAGTTGGCAGACATCCGTGTGAGCATCAAGGATGTACGCAACTTCCTGGAGTCGGATTATATCGCCAACTATGATCCGATCGATGAGTATCTCTTCCAGTGCGAGGGCAAATGGGATGGCAAAGACCACATCCGGGCATTGGCTCGCACGGTGCCGACCGCCAATCCGCATTGGGCAGACTGGTTTTATATCTGGTATTTGGGCATGGTGGACCAATGGCGTGGCATCAACCATCGATTGTATGGCAACAGTGTGGCGCCGCTGCTCATCTCGAAACAAGGTTTCAACAAGAGCACTTTCTGTCGCCGCTTGATTCCGCAAGAACTTCAATGGGGCTATACTGACAACTTGGTCCTGTCAGAAAAACGTCAAGTATATCAAGCGATGGCTCAAACGCTCTTGATCAACCTGGATGAGTTCAACCAGATTTCGCCACAGGTGCAACAAGGGTTCTTGAAAAATCTCATCCAGTTGCCGAACGTGAAGATGAAACGCCCGTATGGTGGACATGTGGAGGAGTTCCCACGTCTCGCATCCTTCATAGCAACCAGCAACATGGATGACATCTTGACCGACCCATCGGGCAATCGTCGTTTTATCGGTGTGGAGTTGACGGGACCGATCGATGTGAGCGTCAAACCTAATTATGTCCAACTTTTTGCGCAGGCGATGGCGGCGATTCGAGCTGGCGAAAAAACGTATTTCGACTCGGTGGAGACAGCATTGTTGATGCAGAGCAATCGTCAGTTTGAGGTGGTTCCTCCGATAGAACAATATTTCCAAATGTGTTTCGACTTGGTGGAAGACGAGTCGCAGGGCAAGTATATGTCGGCGGCAGAGATTTTCGACTATCTGAAGAAGCGTATCGGCAGTTCGCTGAAGATAGATAGTTTGATGAGTTTCGGAAGAAAGTTGGCAAACATCGATGGCATCAAGGTGAAGCGTTTTGCCACCGGAAAACGATATTTGGTGGCAGAGAAAGAAACAAAAAAATGATGATTTTGACGATGGAAAGTTGGAAAACGTGATACTTCTCCCCGAAATCATGACTCTTTTGTGATACATGCGAGAAAGGGTGGATGCAAATATCATCCACCATTTCTCGCTAATACTTAGATAGTTATATCGATTCTGCTTCTGAAAAATGATACAATGATACTTTTTCGGAAGAAAAACATTTACGTGTGTGAGGAGAGGTTGTCAGTCAGGAATACCTTATAATAGGAGTCTCCTTCCCAGTAAGCCATAGGAGCCAAGTCCTCTGTCAGTTTTCTATAGTTGATGCCCAAGGTATCCATCTCCTTCAACTTTTTCAGCTTCTCGTCCAGTTCACTTTGTGAAGTGGCGAAGACGAAATTCCAGTAGTAGCGATCCTCGCTGGCATAATCTTCCGAGTCGAAGCAAGGGTAACGTTGGGAGTCCTCACCGACATAGACACCATCTTTCGTTTTCCCATCAATGGCGTAGGCAATCACCTCATAGATGTTTTTGAAGTCCACTCCAAAGGCATTGATTGGAGCGTTCAGTTTTACTTCTTTCATAACAGTATGTTTTTATCGTTATACATCGATATTCTTGATGGTTAATGCTTCATGAGCCAAGAAATCAGCTCATTCACGACGCTTGTGGCTAAATCCTTCGGACTATGAGACGGTTCGTCAGGTCTGTGGATGAAGACGCAGATGCTATATCGAGGATTTTGGGCAGGGAAGAAGCCGACAAACGAAGTTTCGGTTAGGTTGCAGTCTTCAGTATAGTAATCTCAATAGTTTGGCATCAGAAAAGCCATTGTCTTTCTTCTCCAAAGCCACCCAAGCTTTCAGCCTGCCGTTTTGAGCATCGATGACCGCAATCTGTCCATAAGTTCCATCCAGTGTTTTCATTCCCTTTTGTAGCAAGCTCTTGCATTTCTTGGAGATGGCAGTGTTGATGGTGGTACATTCATCCAAGTTGCCTACGTATTCAGGGTTGTCATGCCAAATGCCGAGTGTTTGGTTGTTGTTGCCATAGACCCCGATGATACCTTGCTCAATGCCTTTTTCGGCATAGAAATAGAAGATTTCCGTATTGTCTTCAGCGATCTGTCGGCGAGAAAAAGAGAGGACATCATATTCGATGTTTGTCACATTCTCATGCCTTTGCAGATCGTAGATGCCGCATTTCGCATCTTTCAGAACGATGGCAAACTACAAACAACAAGAGAACGAGAAGAAGTCCTATCTGTTCTCTTGTTGCTACAGCCAAAGTGCATTTCTAATTTTGTAATATGAATATTTCTCTTATTTCTCCATAACACCCAACCTTTATGGTCCCCATTCTATGTTTCTTTGTGTCATTTCTTGTGGACTCTAAGACAATTTCATTATTACTGTTTTGGGATATGATTACCCATGTTGGGTAGGAAAGTATTTCCCATTCTTTTTCATTGCAGGAGATTTTAATCTTTTGGAACTCTCCTCCTTTTCTTTTAAAGTTAACAGAATCCATACTAGGGATAATTGAAGCTTTTATCGTGTCAGATGATAAAGAATCGTTTTCAATGTCTGTTGTTTTATAATATTCTATTATGTTAGCAAAACGAGGCATATTTTTCTTTATTTCAGAAACTAGTTCGTGAAATCCTTCTGTTACGTTTGTTCTATGATTGTAACTTTCTACAGAGATATATGCGGTATTGCCTTTGTACAATTTCAGAATATCGTTTTCGCTTGACAATATAGAATCGTTGTAAGAATCTACTTTTTTAAGTTTTTTCTTATTGATTGTCTCTTTTAGATTCTCGTAAGATGACTTTTCGTATTCAAAAGCACTTTTATATAAGTTATAGTCTTTATCAAAAATCACTAGTTCTATTTCTTTTTTTGTAAAAGTTAGAAGATACGAATGTCCTTGTGTTATAGTATCATTTGAAACTTCTAATGTGATTTTTGAAGTTGTTGAATCGCAATTTACGGCATTGTTTAGAGAAATATCTGTAGTATCTGTATTAGCGTGGTTTCTTACTGCGTTTATAATTTGATTACGTGTCAGTTTGTTTTGTGCCGAGAGGATGTTAGCTATGCACAAGAATGCTAAAATGAAACTTGTTTGTAATATTTTTGATGCCATATTTTATGTTATATTTATTTCATTATATTTTATCCTCCAATATATGTAATTCGGTATTCTTTGTCCCAATATTCCTTGATGTCATCACCATATCCCGATGTCCCTATTTTCCAATGTTGGAGCCTGCTTTTGTCATCACTATATTTAGACATAATGCAGAAGAATTCTCCTCCTCCGTATTCTAGGGCAGTTATGTAATAGTCCGAATTCCACTTATCATTGATTTTTTCTTTTAGTTTATCTGTGGATGTCGCCCAGAAATATGATTGATTTTTGTAAAGATTTGTTTTGCTCATTACTATAGTCCATAAGCCATTTTGGCAAGCAATGCTTGTTATGTAATAATCTTTATTCCACCATTTTGTAATCCATTCTTTAAGATTGTTCCAAGGTGCAGCGCATATTTCTTGAGCGGTATAAGCTGTGTTGGATGATGCAACAACTAACCAATAGCTGTCACTTGCTGCTAGAGATGTAATCATCTTTCCTTCTTTTTTGCGTTGAAAAACCCAATCATCAGGCCAATTACTTTGGTAACAATATGATTGGTTCGTCCACTTGACTCCTTTTGACATGGAAACAAACCAGCCTGCAGAACCATGAGCAGCACTAGTTATATAATAATCCTCATCCCAATAAGTTTTAATCTTATCTTTGTTTAATCCATTGCCACTTCCACTGCTAAAATATGTTTGCATTCCAATAGGTGTGTTATTGTCCATTACAATAATACAAGATTGAGCAAGGATATTCTTGCATATGAATAACGAAAATACGACAAGGGATATAACTCTATTTTTAACGTTCATAGTATATTTATTTAGAAAATTTTAATTAATGTAACTACCATACAATTATTGGCATGTCATCGGAAAAGTGTCCCCACATAACAGGATGTTGCTTGTTCTTGGATAAAGCTTTTACATTGTCGCTTACAAATTTAAACAATTCTTTTGCAGTAATAGTCCGATCACGGTTTGTGTCAGATTTTCCACGTAAAGCATTAATTAGACAAGATGTGAAAAAGCCGTTTTTCATATCTCGTCGCTCAATGGATGTCTCATTGTCTCGTGATGACAAGAATAGCATGACATTGGAATTCTTATGTTCTTGTTTTACAGTAGGCGAACCTTGTCTCATCTTTCCAGAAAAGCAAGCATCGGCGAATATCATTTTGTTCTTACAATGTGTAACACTCATCGCTTTCCTTACTTCTTCATAGCTAAGATAGCCATCATAGGCAACAAACCCTCCTTTGTAACCATGACCGCTAAAAAAGAATACAACAATGTCATCTGTAGAGGAATTTTGAAATGTAGTACGAATTGTAGATAGTATGGCATTTTTCGTAGCTGTACTATTTGTGAGAATGTTAGTAACAGCATTGGAATTCTTTTCATAAAGCCATTTTACGGATGCTGCATCATTTGCAGGCAATGTCAAGTCATTTGCCGTACCAGGATAATCTGCGATTCCTACAGCAACCAAATGTACTTTGTTTTTTGCCGAAATTGTTGTTGTAAAAAATAATGTATCTAAAAAGAATATTATGAATAAAAATGCTAGTTTTGTTTTCATTGTTTATTGTTGATAATGAAAGGGCATATCAATGAGATATGCCCTTGTGGTTATGCTAATGTTCCAGGATCTGCATCATTTACATAGTCTGGAAGGTCTTCGTTGTTTGCATAGTATTGGACAGGTGTCTCTGGTTCGCTATTATGACTTGGCTGCTCAGCTTGTGCTAGTTGTTCAAAGTGCGAAACGGACATATGCTGGTCAGAAATGTCGGTGACCTCTCCGTCATCAATCTGATTATTTCCATTTGTGTCTGATACCATCAGTTCAAATTCATTGTCTTCGCCATCCACGTCAATAAAATATACAGACTGTCCATTGATGTTTGCTGTTCCAATGATAGAATTATGCTCTCCATCAATATTTGCGTGTTCTATACCGATGATTTCAACATCAGGTGTTTCTTCTTCATCCTTATTGGGGTTTTGTGCATTCGTGTCTGCATGATGCACTTCAGCGGTATGAGAAGTATGAGTGGAATGCGCTTCTTGATTTTGGCTTGATGTCACATATTCATGTGAAGGACCATCCCAACGAATAGAGTCTGCAAACTCTCCTCTGGCAGCAGCGTCCATATTGTTCCACTCTGCGGTAGTATATGTTGAATATAAATTACCGTGCCATTCAAAAACACCACCAGCTCCAACTTCTTCACGGGCTGCATTATAAGCTTCTGTAAACGTCATGGAGTCTGTTATATGGGTAGCTATTTGTGCTGTTGTATTAGTTGCCTCATTTGTATTTTCGGAGTTTGTCTCTTCTGTAGAACCACTTAATGGCATTGACTTAGCGAATAGAGTGCCTGCAGTTCCTAAGGCAATACATGAAATTCCACCTATTGTGATTTTTTTCCATTTTCGAGTATCCGTAGTACTACCTTGCTTCTTTTCTTCCATAATTTTTAAATTTAATTGTTAATATTTTGTTGTAGATGATGCAAAATTATAGTAATTGGCTTGTTTTTGCAAATATAAAATCACCTATTGTACAAAATGCCCAGTTTGATACACAAAACTTCATAACTTTATCTTAAGTGCATAATGGATTGTTACAATTGGGATTCGGGCAATTCTTTTTATATCTTAGACTATCATAAGGAGTAAATCCGAAGAAATAGCCACATTTTGGACAAACATAATCATCTTTAAACCTTTCGTCAATTTCACGTTTTTTCATCACAAAAGACTCATCTGTTCTTGTACCTTTTATATAAAAAAACAAGCCTAATGATAAAGCTACAATAACTAATAAAACCCTTATGATTCCAGGAATTGGGACGGAAGGTATGACAGAAGGTATGATGACGCATAGCACAGACGCTTGCGAAATGAGTCCTTGTAGTTTTTGCTGATTGGCAGCTTTCTGCTGATTTACTTGTAATTTCAATAACGCCCTGTCGTACCTTTCCCAGACTCGTTTTAAATGCGTTATAGATACGGGTACAACATATCCTATATTTTTTAGCAACTTTTGGATATTTATTCTATATTGGTCAGCACCTAATTCAATGATACTATAAGTATCGATTTCTTTAGTGGATGTAATTTCTACACCATCGACATAAGTGACATTTTGGGGATTTAAATTTGTTATTTTTAGGATGTTTCCTCTTATTGATATACGGCAATGTGCCGTATTTTCATTTGGCTTAAGCCTACTTACCGTATTCGGAAAAATGATGGTAGGGTCTTTCCCTCTTTTCCCGTCAACCTGTAAGGACAAACAACTAGTGTCAGGATCTCGTCCAATAAGTATTTCCATAATATATTATTTACAATGTAACTCTTTCAATTTTTTTAAAGCATCTTTAGCGATATTCAATTGGTATGAAAACATATATCCATCGCTCAAAGTCAATTTTTGCTTAAATACATTTATCGAATATATATAGTCTAGATTAATAATATAGCGTTTTCCAACACGTGCAAAAATCACAGAGTGTTCTTTTAGTTTTTCTTCTAGAATAATTTGAATCTTAGCAAGATTCATGCATACAATCCCTTTAAGATTATTTGCTGATACAATGTTTGTATAATTACCTTCTCCTTCGAAAAATACGATTCTGTTGATATCTAATCTCAACAACTCGTCTCTAGAATTAAAAACAAGATATTCACCTTTAGCCATATTTTAATGATTGTCAAATTTAAATTTAGATTTGCCCAATATGATGGTGTCGCCGAAATCCAGATAAACTTCAGAGCCTTCTTTTACTCTTTGGTCATTTACTTTTACTTGATTTGTTGCATTTAAAACTTTTAACTTAAAATCAAAGATTCCATTCTCTTCTTCTATGATAATTGCAATAGAGCGACGGCTTATCGTATTGTCACCACGAATAGAAATGTCAGAAGGCGTATCTTCGTCAAATCTTCCAACAGTGGTGAGGCCTTCATGTAACTTAAACTTCTTATTCTTTAATCCAAACCATGTTGTATGGATAAGGAAAATGTTCTCTTTCAGCCGGTGGTGTCTTTTTGGCATTATTTTATCTTCCGCAATATAACTATTAATGTTTGAGTGCGGTGTTTCTTGATTCGCTTTCCTATATATTGTCTTTTTCTTTTCTGCTTTAGCATTCCAATCCTCAGCTAAATCTTTTTGTTTTTTGTAGATGGTTTTATCTTTCTTTAGAGCGTCGAAATTGTGCTCTTCCGTAATGATTTTATATGTTTGTGGTTCTTTTGTTACATCAAATATAATTCTCAATTCTTTACCACAATTTTTGTATGGGCAAATTATAGTTTTTGATGTAACTTCGACTTTTTTTTGCAACCTTAGTATGCTGCCGCAATAGGGACATGTAACTTCTACTATTTTTTTTGTATCCATAAGCTAATATAAGAAAACTATCTATCAGAAAACTTCACGACCAAGATGCTTACCTCATACAAAATGTAGAGGGGAAACGAAACTAATATTAGGGTCATCACATCGGGAGGTGTAATAATAGCAGCAACAATAAGAATTAAAATGAAGGCATGCTTTCTGTAATTAGTCATAATAGAATGGGTAATTACTCCCATTTTTGCTAGAAAAAAAGAAATAATGGGCAGTTGGAATACAAGCCCCATTAATAGTGTTAATGAAACAAATGTACTAATGTAGGAATCTAGGGTAACCATAGTTTTGACATGCTCAGACACACTATATGATTCTAAAAATCTGCAAGATAGTGGAAATAGTATAAAATATGATACTATAATACCAATTAAAAATAGCAGATAAGAAGTTGTAACTACATTTACAGAATACTTCCTTTCATTATCATATAATGCGGGAGATATAAAACGAAACAATTCATATAGAATGAAAGGAGAGGACAGTAATATTCCTAGGTATAGCGACAGGGACATGTGAGCAAGAAACTGACTTGACAAGTCTGTCGCTATGAGTTCTATTGAAGCATAGTGTATTTTATCATTTGATCCTAGAAAAAAACAAATTTTATTGATTAAGTCGTAAGTGATGAAGTCAGATGAGCATGGAGCAAGAATAAGGCTGAAGACTTGGTCTTTCAAAAAGAAAATGACTATTGCTATTGCAAATGATAAAATGCAAGTTTTGAAGAGCATCTTTCGTAATACTTCCAAATGCTCTCCAAATGTTTGCATATTATGATAATCTTCACTCACTTTTTTTCTTCTGGCAAATGAACTTCATTGTCATTGTTTGCAAGTTTGTCCTCAGGAACATCCTCTGTCATTCCTTTTTTGAAATATCTGACTCCTTGTCCCATGCTTTTCATTAGCTCTGGGATTTTCTTTCCGCCAAATAAAAGAAGAACAATGGCAGCGATAATAAACAATTCAGAACTGCCTATCATCAAAATAGTAGGTAGCATACTAGTAAGCAACATAATTGAAGTAATTATAGTAGTTGAAATAATTGCTATAGTTATAGTAGTTACTGTAGTTGTAATAGTTGTAGTAACTATAATAACTTGAATAACTCGAATAATTGTAATAACTGTAATAACTCGAATAATTGTAATAACTGTAATAACTCGAATAATTGTAGTAACTATAATAGCTGTTGTAATTATAATAGTCACTGTAGTTTTTATAGTTTTTATAGTTTTGGTAATTCTTATAATTGGTATAACTTTTATAACTCTTATAAACACCAAAACTGTTATAAGGTATAGGCTCACGTTCTTGTTTTCTCGCAGCTATAACCTTGATAGGGGCAACACTTGCTACGGAAGCAGCAATTGCCATTTTCCCAATGCGTTTTAACGCATCTCTACGATTAATTTTTTTATTTTCCATTGCTATTGCTGTTTAATAATGACATTGTAATATCGACAATCTTATATTCATCAAGAGTATTCATGCAATGCTTTTCTCTAAGGGGACATGGGGTGGAATAGTTGTTTGCTACATGAGGACCAAGGCATTTGTCTGCTTGATTACATTGAGATAAATTAGCTTGTAAACAAATATGTTCATTATATCCGTATCTAGAAGCTTCTGTTGGTCCAAAAAGTGCAATGGTCGGTGTATGTACAAGTTTTGCTGCATGCATGACATAATTATCCAATGTAATAACAGCATCCACTCTTTTTAAAATATCGATTATTTGTAGCGGACTCGTTGCACCTAGCAAGGAATATGCCCCTCGTATAGCAATATCGCCAATCCGCCCAATTTGTACCACAAAACAATCTTGTGCTAATAGTTTTTCGACTATAATATGCCACTTAACTGGGTGCATCATTTTCCTTGGACTTTCTGAAGAAAATACAATAGCCACATTCTTATTTCTCCAAGGAATATTTTCTATTAATAAATCAGTAGCATTGTTTTTTCTTATTTCAGGAAGATACAGTTCGTCATTAGAACATGTTTCAATTCCAAAGATTTTACATGTGATATCCAAGGCTTTATTGTTGACATTATTAAAATCTTCACGCATCCAATAATCATTGCAAACAATATAGCTTCCAATTGGTGGGTGACCAATTTCTTGAATTGCAGGGTGTTGAGAGAAAAATTCGGTATATTGCGAACGTCGTGCAAGATGAAATTTTTTAGAATACTTGTCGAACGAGCGCTTTAATGCTGTAGATAACATGAGAATGTCACCTAGTCCACCTACAGGGTTTACCCATATTGGATCTTCTGAACTTAACAACTCTGGTGTCAGAAATTCTATGTGCTTTTTATCCATGTGTTGCAAATTGAGGGAGTTTTAATCCCGTTATAGGTTCAAAATATTTCTTTAAAAACAACTTCTTAGAAAGGCATTGGTCTGTCTTGCGAACATAGTTTTTGTATTTGTTGTATGCATCAAGGGGACAACCACCATGACAAATCCTCCAATATTCGCAGCCCTTGCAGTCGGTCTTTTGCAAAACAGTGACTCTGCTGTCAACAAGAGCTCGTTGTTCGTCAGCAAAAATCTCGTTTAGAGATTTATCCTTGATGTTTCCATAACGAAGTATATCCCAGTCTGCAGCTCTTCCGCATTGCGCAGTTTCTCCATCTGGTCCCAAATACAAATGTAGCCCACAAGTGGGCGCATCTCCACACCCTAAACAATTATAATCGGAAGTATAGTATTTAAAATAAGAGTCGAACGGATCTATGTGTTGGTAACGCTCTCTATGTTCCCACCATTCTTTAAATATGGTTCCAAGAAAATCTGCAAATTCTTCTTGTGTAATAGCTGTACTTTGTGACTCCTGCGCAGCATCTTCATATACTAATACAGGATGGAAATCAAATCCTCCAGTTAGTTTTAAATTGGTAAGATGGTAGAATATCTCCAAAGGTTTATCAAGTACATTTTTTGTAACAACATATATAAATCCCCAAGTCATACCATTCTTTTCCAACAAATTGACACCATCAAAGAACTTTTTATTGTATAGTTTACTGTCCCTTTTCTTTCCTATACCACGAATGCCAGGCATGGGTTCATAGCTAGTTCCTATTGTATAGATACCCATTTCTTTGAAAACATCAATGAACTCTTGGGTAATCATTGTTATATTCGACTGAATGGCAAATCTGATTCTTCCACGAGTTTGAGGACAAATATCCTCTAGGTGTCTAAGAGCGGTTTTGTACAAATTAAGTCCCGCCATACATGGCTCTCCACCATGCCAAATGACACAGATTTCTTCTCGTGGATTTTCTAATAAATACTCATTAAAGCGTTCAAAAGCGATTTTGAACAAATCCAAAGGAATTGTTCGAGGCTTTTTTTTATGAACGACGTCACAATAGATGCAGTTACTGTTACATGCTTCTGTAGCCTTAAAAATTATAGTTGGCATATTTCTTTCTTTTGTTGTTTCTTTTTATTAAATTCTATAGCTCCTAAGAGTTCGTTCATCACTTCACGGCAACGTCCAGACTCTCTTTGCTCACTAAAATAACCCATGCAAATTCTAAATGCGGGGCAAAATGTGCAAGGATGAGGTTCTATAAACATTTCTTGCCATTTGCATGCTTCTTTTTCTATTGTCTCATGGGAAGAAACCTCATAAAGTTTTTCGAGTCCTTGGTCGAAAAAGGTTCCTTCATCAAGTTCTTTTTGAGAAAAAGCTAAATGTAAGTCTTTGTCAACATAGATATATCGTAAAGGATTGATAAATTCTGCTAATTTTGGACTGACATAGCTTTCCCCATCATAATACCTTCCAATTGTGGAAAATGGCTCAATCTCTGCATGTGGCATTGTGTTATAGAAATTATATGTCATTAAATCTAATACACAGTCGCTCAAATGTGCTTGTGGAGATAACACAATACCTGTATGAATACCTAATGATGCTGCAATTTGTGCATCTGTTGTTGCTTGTTCTTCTTGTCCTGTGAAGATAAGTATGATATTCATATTCTTTATCAAGGCAATTTTCTTGTGTATATTTCGAAATTGTCCTAAACGATTTATATAGAGAATTATTGGGGTGTTTCCCCAGTCAGGATTGATTTCGATAGTTTCCAATGATGCGTATTTGTCGGTATAGACAAAAGCATGAACCTTGGTTGTTTCGTGAAGATGCCTCTTGATATTGGAAATATCTTCTAAACAATTGATATGAACGAGGATGGCGTGACCTTTTAGGTACTCTTCAATAGGCCATGTGTATTTGGTAACAAGAATATGTGTGTTCCTATTCCAATGTGTTGGGATAAACTTGTGCATTTCGTATATGTTCTTCGTTTACAAATTTGTTTAAACTATGTGAAAGACAACCGCCAGAACAGATGCCCTTTTGTCGATATTCACAATTGTCACATTTTTGGAAAATACCTCCAACTTCTGTTCGTACAGTGTTATGGAAGTCTGCAAAGTTGTGGCATAATTCTTCATGGTTTTGGAATTCTAATAGGGAATGTTTGTTATATCCAGAAAGTGGGAAACATGCCCAAACATCTAAGTCTGGTCCGACATCTATAGCAGCACCGCATCTGAAATTGGCATTGCCAAAAGTATGTTTGAATAATTTCCCTAATTCTTCGTCATTAAATATGCACATAGGCATGCCACAATCAAATCCGACGTGAATATCAAAAGCTTCGAAAGTTGGTAAGTAAGCCATCAGCTCTTTTGCCATATTGGGCAAATCCTTTGGTTTAATGCACATATTTTTTTTCCCTGGAATAGGGTGAGCTAGCCCTAAACGTATATGACGTTGGAGACCATATTTATTGATTGTATTTAATGCATAAGAATAGTCGAAATTTAGCTTGTACACATTTATGCTTAGCGTGCAGAACCTAGAAAAAGCATTGAAGAAACGTCCAATCGATTCGTTTTCGGAGAAAGATGTTTCTCGAGGATTATTTAGATTTACAACAAATCCCAATGTCCGTGGATCAACATTTTCTAGTTTTTGAATGGCATCAGACAAAATTTTCTCACTGACAACCCCACTTGTGAATACAGTGACATGCATTCCTCTATGAATGATGTATAAGATATAATCCACTATGTCTGGATGCAGGAACGGTTCGCCACCAAGCAAAGATATATTGGTATCTCCGCCAGCTTGAAAGAAATCAATAATATAAATCAAATCCTCCCACTTTAAGATATCTTCAGGAGGAGCATCATGCATGTGTTTTCTTGCAAAGCAATAAGGACATGACCTGATGCATTTTTGTGTTAAAAGAATATTCGGCATGTTTTATATATCAATTAATTTAACTTCTATATTATTTTTTGTAATAATGGAAAAATCTGCTTTTAAGTGGCAGTGATAACGTGTTGAATTTATATTGCCAATATAATGATTGGTTCTAAGCATAAAACGACAAAGATCTATAGATTTACTTATAGAGAATAAATCACATCTTATCCTCACTGCTGGATTATCTTCCCAAATATCCCCATTTTTAATTTGAGTTTGTTGTAAAAGTTTTCCGATAATTGGAACTTTTTCTAAATAGGCACAGTTGTAGTTTATATGTCCGTCATTATCAAGATTGATTCTCCTTATGTTTTCTCCCAATATTTGATAAACAAAAGGCATAGTCAAACCGTTTTTGTCAGTATCATAAGTAGCGACAACTCCTATGATTTGGATGTGATTATCAATAATAAGCTTCTTAAGGTATGGCATAAACTCTGTTATAGGTGGTGCTTTCTCCCATTTTCGAGATAATTCTTCGAATTTGTCAAGTATCCCTATTTCTGCAACATAGGAGTTTAAACCATTAAATGTTAATGAAAATTTCCCCCAAAACAGATATGTGTGTGGAAGCCCTTCCATATAGATAGGAGACTGCACCGTTTCTTCTTCGGATTCAATATATTCATAATAAGAATCAAGACTTGCTGTGGCTACAACGATTCCATTTGGCGTGAATACTGTTGCTATCATATTTTAATTAATTTTATTGCAAGCATAATCTAAAACCGAAAGGTTCCAACGCTTGGTTGTATGGGCTACTACCACGGCTTGTGCATCTTACAGATGCAGCTTCACTATTATAGAAACCACCTCGTAAGACTCTTTCGTCTTTTCCTAATTCAGGACTTCCAGTGCTATAGTTTGTATAAATGTCTTGGCACCATTCTATGACATTCCCACTCATATCGTATAAACCGAGAGCATTTGGTTTCTTGCTTCCTACAGCATGTAATTTTCCATTACTATTTAGAATATACCAAGCAAAATCATCGAGATTTGTTGATGTGCCAGAATATATATTTCCTGTCGCTTCAATATTCCCATCAGAGTTGAGCTTAGCTTTTGCAGCATATTCCCATTCTGTTTCTGTCGGAAGTCTAAAATTTCGACCAGTCAAAGCGTTTAGTTTTTGAATAAACAACTGGCAATCATCCCAACTGACATTGTTTACTGGGAAATTATCATTTACGACAGAAGATGGGTTTGTGTTCATAATCACAAACCAAAGTTTCTGGGTTACCTCGTATTTGCTAAGATAAAAATCACTAACTTGTCTCTTAAGAATAGGCTTTTCGTTGTCATCTCCATCGTTGCTTCCCATCATAAAAGAACCTCCTGGGATTTTTACCATTTCAAGCCTAATTCCATTGATTGTAAAAGTATCGACTTGTTGAACGTAACCATCTTTTTCAGAACTCGTAGAAATGCTTTTTGTGTTTTTGTCTAAAAGCCAACATAAACCTCCACCAACAATGAACAAAGCAAGAATTCCTAATAAGTATTTTGAGACGTTATTATTGTTGTCGTTGTCTTTCACACGTACAGTATGTCTGCCGTTACCAGTTACCTTTTTATCTTCAGGCATCGTCTCGGATTTAACCATTTCTAATAGCTCTATGGCGGTTGGCCGATTGTCTTTGTCTGGTTGCATGCATAATTGGATGATTCTCTTTAATTTTTCATTTTTAATTTCTGAGAAATCTACTTCAACATCACTATGTAGTAATTCTCTTCCTGTGGATAAATCGTCAAAAGGAAGATTTCCACAGGCTAATTCGTAAAGTGAAATGCCAAAAGAGAAAATGTCTCCTTTCCTGTCAGGTTTACGCTCTTCACGTTTAGAACTAAACTTCTCGGGCGGAGCATATGCTTCAGTCATGCTTGTGCCTTGGTTTTTATTATTCATATTGACACTATGACTGAGACGTGTCTTTGTTTTGCTGCTGATTCCGAAATCACTTAGCATGTATATAGGTCTCTCACCTTGTATGTCTATCAAAATATTGGCAGGTTTGATGTCTTGATGGACAATTTTATTTTTATGCAAATAGCTTAAGCCTTCGGCAATGTCTTGTATAACTCTGAAAATTTCGGAATCATCCATGCAACCAACCTTTTTGCTCAAGCTGCCTCCATCACAAACTTTCATAACAAGGTAAGGAATATTTCCCCATCTGGCAAAGTAGTCTGCTTTCAAAATGTTTGTATGATTAAGATTTTGCATTCGGGTATATTCCGATGCCAAATCATTAATACCATCATCATCAAGGTTTGTATAAATTTTTAGTGCTATTGATGAGTTGGTAACTTTATCTTTTGCTTTCCATACATCAGCAAAGCCGCCAGAACCCATTAGCTTTTCTAACGTATATCTATCACCAAAAATATCACCAGCCTTGTATTTATGAATTGCATTATTGCTAGCCATATGTGTAATTCTATTTTGTATTTAATTGTTTAACAGTTATAATCACTCTCTTCCATAGACGTTCCAGGAGCACTTCTTCTATCACTATATTTCCAATAATTGTCTTTCAGTTCTTTTGCTAAATTCTCAAATGCGGAAATGAGGGATTTATTGCTATCTTTCAAGGCGTTATAATTATTTGTGTCACCCTTCAAAGACCTTAAATTATTATTGATGTGATTTAGATAATGTTTTATGGAATTATCTGTCTCTCGTGTTCTGTATTTTTGCCTTTTGACATTTGCCCAGACTGTTTTTGTTGCGTTGTAATCATTTTGGACAGTGTTGAGTAGAGCCAAATATTCTGGAGATGGATAATGTGCTCCAGATTGGGAATTTTGATTGCCGTTCTGTTGATTGTTGTTTAGTTGGTTTATAACGCCAGGCTCTATCCCTCCATTAGAATTATGGGAACTTCCATTATTTGTATTTGGAAGTTTGTTAGGGCGGTTGCTGGTATTGTTTGCTGGCTTGCTACTGCTAGAATGATTGCTGTTTCTTCTGATATTGGTATCATTATTCTGTCTTTGCCCATTTTGTGTGCCTGTTTCAATGTTATGACAATCTTCGTTGTTCTTGTTTGGCGTTTCCACATAAAAATCTTGATTGCCAGTTTGTGTAGCAGGCTTTGGTTCAATCATTTTGTATAAAACGAAACTCATAATGCATAATGCCGCAAATGCTATTATATACAAATAAGGAGTTTTAAGAGCCTCAGTTAACAATTTTTCCTTTTTTACCTTTGTGTTTGGCTTGTTTGATTTTTTTTTCTCAATAATTTTCTTTGCAATCTTAGGATAACCATCTGGTCTTCCTTTTGCAGGTTTCCCTCCATCTACAATACATAATATATCGATGGATACATTGTCAGACCAACCTTTTTCTTGCCCTTTATCCCATAATGCTTTTAACGAATCTTTGGAAGACGTACAAGTTGCTTGTATGATTTCATTTATTTCAGTGTCAGTAAGCAATCCGCAAAGACCGTCACTACAAAGAAGAAATACATCACGTTGGTAAACATCGTAAATGCGTAATTCAGGTTCGGCTTTAGTGCCATTGTCGCCTAGTGATTTTGTAATAATGTTGCCATCAGGATGATCAAAAGCATCTTCTTCCGGAATGCTTCCTTCATCAACCAAGGATTGTACATAAGAATGGTCATGGGATAAACGTACCAATTCGTTGTTGGGATTGAATCTATAAATACGGCTATCACCGCACCATCCACAATAGGCTTTTCCGTTGAGAATCCAAACCAACACTATGGTACTACCTAAGCCTTCTGCCTCCGGGTGTTCTTTTGCGTATTCTTTTATAGATTCATCAGACTCGGTAATGGCATCATAGATAAACTGTTTGATTTCAATGTCGTTGGTCAAGATAGTGTCGGGTATATTTGAAAACTTCCTCTTGATACCTTCAATAACAAGCATGGACGCAACTTCACCGGCATTCATGCCGCCCATTCCATCTGCAACTGCAAGTAGAGCACCTTTGTTGGACAACTCAACGTCTTCGTCTGTTCCTATAATGTTGTCTGCCGAAAGTTGCCATTTTGCTAAATCAGGACAGACCCACAAGTTATCTTGGTTGGGAGAGCTTGGACGACCAGCTTTGTCCGTTTTTGCTGCTAAATTAAATATAATTCTGTTCATATCTTAATTTATTTGTTTCAAAAAGTTTATATATTTATTGATTCCTTCTTCAATGGTATGAAACGTGTTCTTATATCCAACCATCCTTAATTTGCTTATATCTGCACAGGTATGGTACTGATAATGTCTCTGTAGAGCTAGTGGCATTTCTATAAATTCAATGTCTGCAATATTGTCAAAGTGTGAATTTATAATGTTGGCGATGTCAATGAAAGTTCTAGCTTGTCCTGTTCCAACATTGAAAAGTCCTTTTACGGAAGAATGTGCAAGCATCCAAAGAATAACATCTACGCAATCATCAACATATACAAAATCTCTTTGTTGTTCGCCGTCTCGATATGCCGTATGGTAAGATTTGAATAATTTTATCTTATGGGTGTCTCGCAGTTCTTTGTAAAACTTATACATAACACTCGTTTGACCTTTTTTGTGGTATTCGTTTGGACCGTAAACATTGAAAAACTTAAGTCCAACAACCTGAGTCGTATTTTTGTTCTTTGATAGATCTTGTGCGATGAATCTGTCAATGTAACATTTACTCCATCCATAAAGGTTTTGTGGCTTTAATTTTTTTAAATATTCTATATCGTCGTTATCTGAAAATCCTTTGCTGCCGTTTCCGTACGTTGCAGCAGAAGAAGCGTATATAAAAGGAATATTTAGAGATTTACAAAACTCGTATAATTTGATAGATAGTTGATTGTTATTTTTGACAATCAAATCAGCGTTGGTCTCAATAGTGGATGAAATCCCTCCTAAATGAATAATAGCTTCTATTCTTTTTTCATAACATTTTAAAATATCATCTAATTGCTCTGGAAATATGAAACGAGTAGAAAAAAGGGTTTCAATATTTTTCCATTTTTCGCTATTCCCAAACCAATCGACTGCAATAATGTCGTTAAAGCCTCTTTTCTCCATTTCTACGAGGAGATTTGACCCAATAAAGCCTGTAGCACCAGTTACTATTATCATAGTTTTATTTTGTTGATTATATGCGTGGTAGATACCTTATGTATAAATGGTATCGTTAAAACTCGTCCTCCATTTGCAGAAATATAGTCAGCTCCGACAATATTGTCCAATTTGTAATCTCCACCTTTTACCAAAACATTAGGCTTTATTGCTTCTATAATTTTTATGGGGGTGTCTTCATTGAAAACGATGATGTAATCTACATATTGAATTGCAGACAACATTTGTATTCTTAAATCAAGACTGTTGATGGGACGGTTATTTCCTTTTATCCTTTTAATAGACTCATCTGAATTCAAGCCAACGACAAGAATGTTACCTTCCTTTTTTGCCTTTTGTAAAAGGTCTATATGTCCAGCATGGATTATGTCAAAACATCCATTGGTGAAAACAATGGTTCCCCCAAGTTTTAGCATATTGAATTCTGTTGCGGAAATAAGCTTTGATGATGTCTCCATTACTTCATTTATTCCAACGTATGAATTGCCAAATCGCTCCACTTTGATGTTGGCGGCTTTATTTGAATAATATAGGATTTGATCAAAGGACAATTCTTTCTTATTTGATAAGTAGGAGAGATAGGAGGTAACAATATCTCCAGCCCCTGTTACATCATGAACTGTTTGCTTTTGGCTAGGAAATCTTATAATTGTTTTATTGTTGTCTATAGCAAGAATGCCCTCTTCTCCACAAGTCATAACAAGATACCTAGTATTTAAAGCAATTCTAAGTTGTGCTAAAGCCTCTTCGATATTCTCTTTATGTGGAATTTGATCAAGTAATCTTTCAATTTCTTTTTTGTTTCCTTTTACGACAGATGCTCCTTGGTATTTATTAATGTCTGTTTCTTTGATGTCAACAATGACATTGATGCCTAACTTATTAGCTAAACAGATAATATTTTTGCATAAACTTTTAGATATCGTTCCTTTGTTGTAATCAGAAATGACTATAGATTTTACAGGGGATTTTGATATATACTCTATAATTTTCTGTTCTTCTTTTGGAGTATAAGTAAGTGGTACTTCGGAGTCCTTGCGGAACATTTGTTGACGAAGGTGGTTTATGTATCTTGTCTTGCAAATAGTGATAGCTCCCGTGCTGACTAAAAAAGAACAATTAATATTTTCTTGTTTAAGAATAGCTTTTACATGTTCTCCATTTTGATCAGAACCAATAATACCGATTAAAATTACATCTTCTCCCAATCTTTTTAGTTGTTTGGCAACATTTGCAGCACCTCCTAATTGATAGTCGTATGATGTCTCTTTCAATATGGGGCAACAAGATTCTGGTGAAACACGTTCTACAGTTCCATATACATATTTGTCTAACATGATGTCACCAATAACAACGGTTTGTAGTATGTTGTTCTTATTGTTTTTTGTCATCGTATTAATATGAAATTGGCTTTAATGCTATCTGCAAATAATCTATCAGCAAACGAGTCGCCAACGACAATGGTTCTGTTAAAATCAACGTCAGGAAAATCAATTTTTATTCTTTCAGCCATACCAATATTCGGCTTTCTCATATTATCACTATTATCAATCCCTGTACTATAATAAATTTTATCTATGTGACCACCCATATTACTGATGTCATTCAACATTTTTTTGTGCAAGATATCTAAATCTTTTGTTGTCATAAGTTTCTTGCCAATACCTGCTTGATTTGTTGTTATAAATATTCGGTCATATAAGCTAGACAAAAGTTTTATGTTGGTTGTGAATCCTTCTGTAAAAGTAAATTCTTCATAGTTTGCTATGTAGCCATTGGGTTTGGTTATATTGACTACTCCATCACGATCGAGAATAAGATATTTTCTCCCCTTTTGATGTTCTTTAATTAAGGAGTTCCAATCATTTTCATAATCATTGTTTTGTAGAATGTTTTCTACCAATTCACATATGATATGGAAAGCTATGGTATGGCATTCTTGAATGATAGGAATATCATTACTAGGAATTTTTATAGATAGGTCACTAACCAAATCTATGTTATGTCTCCCCTCTCCAGTGAAGACTATCGTATTTACACCTATACTTTTGCAAGTTATTAATGCTTCAGCGATGTTTCTTGATTTACCCGAAGTTGTAAAGGCGACAAATACATCATTTGTTTTGGCTAAACCTAAAACTTGTCTAGAGAATATTCTTTCAAATCCATAATCGTTTCCGATACATGTCAATAGAGAATTGTCGGAGTTTAATGAAATTGCAGCATAAGGAAGTCTGTTTTTGTGAAATTTTCCCATAAGTTCTGCAACAAAGTGTTGGGATTGTGAGGCTGATCCTCCATTTCCTGCAATAATGATTTTTCCGTTATGTGACAGGCAATCTGCAATGTTTATGGCAGAAGATAGTATTGCTTGTTGAAAAGCCCCCTCATCGATCATTTTCTCAATTGCAGCAGATCTACAATTGAACATATCTTTTATCATCAATAATTCTTCCATTTTCTAGATCACTTTTTCCAAATATACATTTGGTACATACGCCGTACATATAGTCATTAGCTCATCTACCATCACTGCTACCCTTTGCTGTCCTTTGTATCTTGCTACTCTCCCGACAACACCCTTGAAGATGCCATCTATGATTCGGACAAGTTGACCTTTTTCAAATTGTTGGATTTTTTGTGTAGCAACTAAAACGTCATCTGCTTCTGCCTCTGCCTCACAAATAATCTTTAAACTATCTATTTGACTAGTTGGCACTATCATCGGCGTTTTCTCTATCTTCTTACCTTCATGCTTGTGGCGGTAATAAAATCGGAGAAAGGGGAGGTTGACATTGTCATAAACATAGGCTTTGATTTCCTCTTCCGTACCATAGGCAAAGAAAATGTTTGGTAGGCGAGACTCAGTTACACTCTTCCTTTTGCCATTTATCATCTTTATGGTGCTTACTGTTGGAAGAAAAGCTGTGATGCCTTTTGCCGTCATATAATCGTATGCTTTCTTCTCCCTGCCGTATGTGGTTCGTAAAGCATACCAAAGTTGAGGCTCTTTTGGGTTGTTGGATGATTTTTTAGTTGTGGAAAGGGCGTTTTTGGTGGACACCCCTGTTTGTGAATCCTTAGCTACATAGCTTTGAACTTCGGGGAGGGCGTTGGAGGTAAGTCCAGCGCTGGGAGGAGTTTCACCACCTCCTACGGTGTTCACATCGGGTGATGCGATCTCATCGACTTTCATATCGGTGCTAACTCTATTCTAAACAGAACCCAAGTTAAGTTGGACACAAAAAAAGCGTGAACCGTCCGTTGTCCGATCCACACTCTGAGGCCGTGAGAAGTGCCCTATACTGCTGAACGAACAACAGTATAGCCCACGCCGATATGATAAGTTCCCCATGAAGCCAATGTTAGCTTCACGGAATCACATAATCACACCCGGAGCATCTACCGTTGCTAAGTTCGAGGCAGTACGTTCATTTGAAATTTCTCACGTTTCAGAGTGTCTGCTGAACATAGCGTCGTAAACGCTTTTCAATATGTCATTTTGCTCTCAATAGATTCCCACCCAAATCCCGCTTCATACCTTTTGCTCGTTTCGAGCTAATGACAATCAGCTCGGCGTGGGGTGTCTCGCTTGCTCATTTTCAGAACTTTACGATTCTTTTGGGCAATATAAGACTTAAGAGCCACTGCAAATATAACGATTTTTTCTAAAATCGCCTTTCTTTTCTTTCAATTTTAACATAATTTCTGTTTTAGAGGTGAAGAGTGCCGACAAAAAGTAGATGAGTCTTTACACTTCCTCGCAAGTTGCCATTTCTGCACCTTGATATATCACAACCAATTTATGCAGTTGTGTGGTCTTTACCAATTCTCTTACCAAGTCACTATCGGCATAACGGCTAATCTGTGCTGAGGCTTCGGCAAAGAGTTGCTTCAGCTGCTCATCTGTAGAATTTGACTTGCAGTATTTCAGCTCGATGATGTAGGAGTCCTTCATATCCTTATAACTGTCACAAAGTGGTGCCAAGAAAATGTCGGCATAGCCTCCGTCATTGTCTAATTCGGAGATAGGGCGATAGAACTGGTTTTGGCTAGTCATTGCCAAAGTGAAGCCATGCACGAATGCCTCTCCTTTCTGCTTATCACGCTGGGAGGAATATCTCTTTAGACTATCTGCAATGTTCTCAAAGTATGGCTTGAAATTGCCATGGTAAGCCATTTGACTCTCCAGCTTTCTTTTTGCGTACGTATCATATACCAAGTCATTCTCCTTGTAGGTATCTAGAAGGTAAGTGTACATTTGATCACGTACTACTTCATTTGGGATGATGAACTTGGTCTCACCATCATACTCTCCATCTATTGTCACCATTCCAAAATAGAAGAGCAAGCTCAAGAAGTTGTCAGGGTCATTGATGCACTCGGCAGGGAAGTTTTCTACCAAATGACCCGTGGCGAAGCCTTTGGTGATCAACTGCTGGATGATGCTGGCATCATTGGTGAACTCTTTGTCGTGGCGAATGAGCATTCTTATCTTATTGTAATCAATGCGAACATTACTTTCCACCATGTTCTTTGGAATCTTGTAATTGCCCTCGATGTAGTTGTCCAAGAAGTACAAGACCATGACGGAGTTGTACATGGTTGTCTCTCCGTATAAGTCCTCGGAAAAACAATAGTTGTCATACCAAGGTTTCATTATCTGGATAAGCTCATCTATACTGTGTTTGAAAGGGAGAATGCTGGCATAATAGCTGAGCATTTCTCTAACTTCTTCCTCCGTGAATCCTGTCATCTCATTGAATCTAGGATTCAAGGAATAGTTGGTTCCAATATTGAAACCACTCGTCAAGTCATCCATGGTGACAGGGCTGACACCTGTCACAAAGACTCGTCCCAAGGAAGTGTCAGCCGCTCCCTTGATGGCATTGAAGAACTTGCGGAGATAGCCTTCACCATGCGTCTGCTTACGATAACGCTCCAAGTGCTCCTCGTTGGCAAGGATAGAATTGGTGAAGTTGTCGTATTCATCTATGAAGAGATAGATTTTTTGATTGACCTCGTTACAAGCTTGGCATAAGAACATGAGCTGTTCTGCAGCACCCTCTCTCTTGTTCATCTCTTCCTTGGTGTTGGGTGGCAGAAGATGAGCGTATCTGTTGCAGCAAGAACCAAACATGATGTTGCAATGAGAGTCTAGTCCTTTCTGATAATCATCCAATCCTGTGGAAATGCACGAGAAATTCAGGTGGATAACCAAATAGCTGTTGCGTTCAGGGGTAGGATGCTTGCCGATATAAAGGTTGCCAAAGAGAGACTCGAACTGGTCTTTCTTGTTGATGTCATAGTAATTTTCGAGCATGGATAGGGTTAGGCTCTTGCCAAAACGGCGAGGGCGAATGAAGAAGAAGTACTTGTGTGCCTCCTCTATAGCCTCAATGAATGGGGTCTTGTCAACATAGTAACAGTCCTCCAAAATCACGTCGCTAAAGTTTTGCATGCCGTATGGTATGCGCTTACGATAAATTCTCGGCTCCCTTTCTTTTATGCTCATAATGATACATCTTTTATATTAGTTAAATGCAAAGATACGAGTTTTATGAGGAATATGTACTGATTCCGATTGATTTTAAATAAGATTAACTGGTATTGTATTGACTCGGTATTAATGAGTCTCTGATGGCGTTATAAACTTTCCGCTTGTTGTAATACTAGAATATATTTCTTACTCCTTTGAAATCTTAAAGCCGAGTTTCAAGATTAGCTTGATGGTCTCTACAGAGGTGTTGCGATCGTAAGTCTTTTCATCCTCGCTCAATTCCTCGTATGGAACTAGGCATGGATGTTTCTTTTCTGCATCATTTCGCTCTTCTCCATAAGTCCATCCCTGAGCGATTCTGGTCTGTGCCCAAACTTCATGTACGTTCTTGGACATTTCTTCCACCAAGGAGTCTAACTCTTGGGGAAGTTTGATTCCCTGTGTATCTACTGGATTGGGTTTATACTCTTTCATGATTGTTTGCATTTTAAATGTTCGGTGTATATTCTTGGAATAGCTATTATCAAGAAGCAGTCATACTTCATGTCGCCAGGATTGATTCTTCTCAAATCTCGATATGAGCAGAGGTCAATGTGGATGCCACGTTTTTTGAGAGCCTTTCGGTAATCCTTTCGGTCTTTTCCAAACAACTGCTCATCTTCCAACTGTTCTTTTTCAGACAAGGGACGGAAACCTAATAGTAACTTCTCTACATTCCAGCGAGCATGCTCGCATCTGGCAAGAGATTCAATATTGTCTTTTACAATGCCAACCACTTTCTGGTATTTCTTTTTCACATGCACCCCTAAGTCGAGGAAGTTGATGATTTTATCCTTTTCCTTTTTATTCTCGTTGATTATATATATTAATCGTGATGGAAAGCAGTCTGAACAGAAAACATTGGAAAGTTTATTCTTTATGTCGATTTGACTATTGCCCATTTGATCCCATTTCTCTTGGGTATCTTTAGGGGACTGTTGGTAGCAGAAATAGAAAAGTGCTTTGTCATATCGTTCTGCCGTATTGGGGTCGTCAGGCGGAAGGTTGTCAATATCCATACCTACATTGTAAACCATGTTGACACGCTTTGCCATGGATATATCTATCGTCTCTTCTAATTCCTCATCCCTGATGTCTGATCCTTTTATTCTCAGTTTGTCTGCGGAATTGTACTTGCTAAAGTCCATCCCATCAAAACCAATGAATTCCAACTCTATATCCAAAAATGAGTTCTCATTATAGACGAGTTTGACCTCTTGGTCTTCCCAATTCTTAATCGTGCATTTGCAATATCGGGATAGATTGTACAGGTATTCTTCTTTTGAGACAAAGTCTAAAATAGAGGATGGAGATACCTTGGTTTTATCAAACAAGATGGTGATAATCGTTTTGTTATTACCTGTAGCATCATTGAATGTCGGATAATGTGCAACAAACGCTATCTGTCTGGCAACAGACATCATTAGATCGGAAGTTCCTTCTAAAACAACATGTATTTTCTGTTGCTGGCGAATGATGTTGTCGAATACGTCATTTGCAACTAGGGTTCCAAGAACAAATTTCCTTGCCCGATACCAATTTTTGACGATATCTTCCTTAAATTTGCTGCCGTCAGAGCGGAGCAGTAAGCGGAGCAAGTCTTCTGTGTTGTTATCTTGACAATGGGACATAATTTTCTTTCTTTATTTTGTAATCAGCCTCTTTGGGAGACAAATAGATATTACTATTGCTTGCATCATAGCCAGAAGGACTTTGATATAGTTGTATATCAAACCAAGTCATAGCCTTGATGATATGCTCGATGATTTGCGATTGTTGCCATTCGAATGGTGCTAAAGACGAGTCCATGATAAAAGCATAAATCTGCAAAGGCATGCCTTCGTTGGTTTGCTCCAACCATCTGACGATGAGGCGAGGTTCATGAGATACGTGGCTGCACTGCATCAACCAATGATAGATATAGTGCCTAAAAACCTCAATATTTAACAAGCCAACTTTGACAAACTGCTCCTTGAAAGGTATGTCGATATTTAAATCTTCATTCAATCTCTTGACATCATCTTCTGTCAAGGCATGAATCCAACCTGTATCTATAATGAATGTTTTGAGCATTTGGCGTCCATGAGTACGTCCTTCCATCATCTTTTGGTTATTTTTGAAACACTCTGCATGGAGGATGTATGTGGGAAAGCAAGAGGTTGTCGTATCCCAATTCTCTATCACCACAGTGGTCAGTGATATTCTCTTCAACATACCGTCTATGCCGTGTTCCTTTACTTCAATCCAATCGCCTATCTTTAGCAAATGATTGGCTCGAAGATAGAAAAAAGCGACAACGCTCTTGATCGTATCTTGGAATATCCAACCAAGAACTGCTCCAAAGACTGAGACGATGATAGATCCTGTTGAGTCTTTTTCGATGCCTAAAGTGTATATGGATGCAGCTAAGCATAATCCAAAAATAGAGAGCAAGATAATTTGGCTAACTGTAATTCTGGTCTCCTGTCGTCGCAAACTATATAGCTTGTTCAGATTGGCTATGATATATGCTGTTATGCCAAAGATAGTAAAGCACATTGCGATAACCAATATCTTTATCAGTACATTGGCTGGCGGTGAAAAGACACCTTCGTAGATTCGAATGATAAACAGAGGTGTTAGGCTAAAGAAAACGGCATAGACGAAAGACATACACAACAATGAGGTGTGTGACTTTAATAATGCACCCAATATTTGGAGCAAATAGTATTTGCCAGACAGCCATCGTTGCGATAGTTTGCTTTTGTGATACCATCCATATGGGATGGCTATGATCGAAATAACAAATAGAATCCCCAAAATAGTTCCTTGTATAGGATTCCCATTTGAAAAATAAGTATATATCGACATAATAAGCTTGATTCCTTTATGATTTCAAAACTTAACTTCTTCATTGGCTTCATTTGTTGCCATTTTACTTTCTTTTCTTCACTTGGTTAGTATCGAAAAAGTCGAGCCAATAGGTTCTGTCAATGCCGTGCGTGCCTTTTTCCTTGCCGAGCTTTATCTTTGCCTCAAAGTTGTTAGTTTGTTCGTAGAAGTCGAGGGCGAATGAAATGCTATTGCCTTTTTTGTCAGAGCACTCATACTCCCTAACTCCGGCACTTCCTTCTATGTCGTAGTCCACGTCTAACAGATAATCTGGCTTTTCCCTGAGATCCGTGTCTTTGAGGTAAACTGCCATTCGATATTTGGCATTCTCGTCCAGATAGTCTGTGGCATCAAGAATGTCTATCCTATAGATGGCGCGGCTCTTGGTGTCATAGAAACAGTTAAACGGAACCATGATCTGTGTCCTGAGGCTTGGATGAATTGTGGAAAGATCTTTTTGGATGAGGGCTTCTCTGATGGCTAATTCTTGCTTCGACTCATAATTGATGGCACTGAGTGCGTATCCCTCATCCCAGAAATACTCGCCATTGGCAAAAGTATAGCCTCGCCATCCAACTTGCTCCCAATCGCTTGGTTTGGTTCTTTTAAGGACATTTTTAAGAGAGTCGTCAGCCATGATGGGGAAGAATGATAGCATCTCTAGGCTATCCTCAATCCATTTTGTGGGGTAAGTACGCATGATGGGATAGGAGGTGAGGTGTGCAAAGGTAGCTGCGTCATTGTGGATGACACAGTTCATAAGCAGTTGAAAATGTTTTTCATTTTCAGATAGCTCCTTCTCTAGAGATAGGGTGTCTTGTTCGGTTTTAGCCAATGGCTTTTGTGATGCCGTTTGATTCTTGCATGCGAAAACAAGGCTGCAGGAGAATAGGGCTACTATATATAATAAGGTGTTGAATTGTCTCATGATGTTGTTTTAAAATAGACGCCAATTAGTGTAACTATAAATGAACATAGATAAAAGAAAACAAATATGCCAAAGTAAGCGATTTTCTCTTTCTTCGTTTTTATGCCCAAATCGATTAACTTCAATTGCATCAATAGCCATAATGCTGCACTCAATATCAATATGCAGGAATAGAAATAAAGCAAGTCGGTATCTGAATCCCCCCAAGTGGTGAAGAACCAGAAAATAGAAAACAAACTATTTAACCCGAGTAAAAACTTTGCGCTCCAACTTCTTATAGTCAATATGCATTTTCCCACTTTGGGGTATTTGTTCTGAATTTCATCGGAATACCACAAAACTCCAAAAACTAGGCTGGCAAGTATAAACACGGCAGACCACCCCAAAAACAAAAATGCGAAAGCCAGTATGGCCATCAATACGCATCCCTTTATGATTACTCCACAGACGGAATGGGATACGTAATTGGTGAATGAAGCCCAATTTTTGCTAAAGCATTTAGAAATGGAGTTTATATATTTTGCATAGTTTATCTTCAATTTTGGTTTAAAATGCATTCTTGGCTTAAGATCCACATTCGGGTTATGAGCCATATTTGAGTTGAAATCCATTTTTAGCTCGAAATCTTGTTCCGGCTCTTGTTCCATTCTTGGCTCTTGTTCTTGATTCTGCTCTTGTTCTTGATTGGGCGAAACAAGACCACACCATTTTGTGAGGTCATTCAGCAACTTTTTTTTCTGTTTTTTATCTTCTATGTCAATGATGTCATGTCCACCAAACTGAAACCGGTAATATTTACTTATCTCGGCATCGTCTATTTTCAAAAAGACGATTCTCTTTTTCTCACTATTGGCATAATTGATTTCCTTACGTGTCCATACGGAATTTTCGGAATGCTTGGAATACATAAAAAGAAATATCTCAGCCTTGTCAATGGCATCAATGATGACATCGACAAATTGACGGTCACTTTCAATCCCTATCAAATCTATCCAACAGCTTCCATAACCTAAAAGACTCTCGATTTCATCCTTAAGTTGTACGACAGCGGCGTAATCTTGTCTTGAATAAGAGATAAATATTTTATGCATAATCTTCGTTCTTAAATCAGTAACGATATAAGTGGTAAATCCTTATTTCATAATTAGGTTTCTCAAATGCTTGACTCTAATTCCATAGTTGAAACTTTGAGTAGTATTGATGCCTGCATAATTGATAGCCACCAACTGACCTCGTAGATTGACTACTGGTGAACCACTACTACCAGGAAGGGCTGGAATGGAATACATCAGACGGTCGTCTGTGCGCTGGCTGATGGTTCCGCCATTGAATTGTGACTTGATGCCTTCTTTGGTCATAGCAAGAGTTGGACCAAGATTGAAACTCATCATAAAGAGCTTGCTATTCTTGTCTTCACTGATTTTCTTAGTTATGTTTTCCTTCAAATTATATACTTCTAAAGGATCTTCCTCTTCAACGGTAAATATATATTTGTCCTCAGGGGTTTTCTTGTTCTTTAACTGGATGATGGCCAGGTCGTGCTCCGTGTCAAGTTTGGCAACTACACAACTCGAGAAGTCGGTTGTGGAGGTTACATAAGTGTCATTGTAAGCAATGCTTATCTTATTGTGGTATTTAATGTCAGACTCGCTAGGATTGATGTTGCTCAGAGCTTCATAGGTTGCTGCATATTCTTCACATTTTTCCTCCAAAGCGTCTTTGATGTCACGTAGCTTGTAAAAGTCTTCGTATGACACCTCGTCACTATAGTTGGCGTAATTGTAAGCGTTAACTGCCGTCTCGTGCTTTTCTTGGTATTCATTGTAGGAAGAAAGTGTTATGTCCTTTAGTGCCTCAATAATTTCGGCTACAGATTTGTTTACGTCCTTGTCTTCGATGGTGTTGGAAACAACATGAGCATTGGTGACAATCTTGCCATCTTCCGAAATGAAAAAGCCTGTTCCGTAAGAAGTTGACACCTCCACAGAATCCTCGTCTGTAGCGAGTCCTTTGATTCCTTCCTTTTCGTCAAAGTTTGAGAAAAATATCTTTGCACCGTTAGACAAGTCAACTTCATAATAACTTTGGTTTTGCACTAAGACAACACCAGAGGCTATCTCTTTTTCTATGTCTTGTTCTGACATATTGCTGCATGAAGTCATTGCAAGGATGCTAACTAACCCCGTAATAATAGCTAAGAACTTTTTCATAATTGCTCAATTGTTTTTGGTTATAAATATGTTATAAGGTCTAAGAATAAATGCAAATATAGCGATTTTTTCGATATTAGTGTCTCTTTTCTTTCAATTTTAACATAATTTTTTGTTTTGACCTTATTCATGAAACAAGTCATCTGCCACTACTTCGCTCTGTACCATCCCCCAATACTCATTATGGGCAAGACCATTGGCTGTTATCATCGTGAGATGCAAGGTCTTTTTAGTTTTGGTGGTTTGCAAAAAGCGCTCTACCTTATGAGCCAAACTCTGACTATATTCCTGACTGATGGCATATTGGTCTTGCGAGAACTTAATCTCGCAAATGTTTACCACATTATCTGCTCTCTCAATCAACATGTCGATTTGTGCACCTTGCCCATAAACAGGATCTGATTTTGCTGACCAAGAAGAGACACTCGTCAGAACACCACTAATACCCAACTTGTGCTTGATTTGACTTACATGTTGCATACAAACCCGCTCAAATGCCAAGCCTACCCATGAATATCTAACTGGCGACAAATAGCTATGCGACCAGAAATGCTCATCGTCACCCTTATTGTCTTTCATAAACTTGAAGTAGAACAAGGTGAAATTGTCTATCAGCTGGTAAATGGCATCATTTCGCTTCTTTCCAAAAGCATTGTACTTGCGGATGAATCCACACTCCTCCAAATCATCAAGAATTCGGGTTGCATAAGCACCACTTGGCATTGATATTTTTTCTAGCAATTTCGTACGAGGTAATCCCACCTTGATGATTCCTAAGGTATCAATGACTCTCAAGTATGGTTCTGGATTATTAAACAGCGAATCATACAATTCATTAAACTCGTTGTGTAATTGACCTGTTCTAGAGAACAACAAACTATCGATATTTTGAGCTACGCTCTTGCCTTTGTCCAATAACGACCAATAGAAAGCCACACCTCCCAATACCATATAATATTCCAACAATTCATAACGAGTTGCTCGTATGCCCATATTTTTGGCATAAAGTTCGCATTCATGCAAGGTAAAAGGCTGCAATGAGATGCGGAGATTTACTCGATTGTGCAAACCACCATGATTCTTCAACACCTTGTTAATAATCCAAGATGTTGCAGAACCACAAACTATCAAAAGAATGTCTTTTCTGGCAGAAGCGAAACTGTTCCAAAAGTATTCCAAAGCAGTGATGAAATTAGAACGAGGCGTGTCCATCCAAGGTATTTCATCAATGAAAACGACCTTCTTCTCGGCTTCAGATTGCTCAATCAATTGCTCCAACATAGAAAAGGCTTCTATCCAGTCTTTGGGTAAACGAGCCTTTGGCATACCACTTTTCAACAGTGACTCCTTGAAATAGCGCAACTGCAACTTGGTATTTGCCTTTGCAATCCCAGAATGCTGGAAGACGAACTTTCCGTCAAAACACTCCCTTACGAGATAGGTTTTCCCAACTCGTCTTCTACCATATACCGCCACAAATTGTGAGCTATCAGATTCGTAAGCTCGATGTAGCAATTCTTGTTCTTGTTCTCTTCCTATCAGCATAGTAAAATCTCCTTTTTGCGGTGCAAAGATAATAAAAAAGTGCTTATATCAGTCCAAAAGTCCTTTTTTTTTTGACTTTTGGACTGATATAAGCACTTTCTCGATATGCTATGAGACATTTCTGTGGGATGGCTATTGTCTGAATGGCTTGTAATGCCCCTTGTCGGCAAAAGCCAACATCTCCTTGTCACCCCGGCTGTCGCCGAAAGCCTCGATGTCGTATTGGGTTCGGTCGAAGCTGAGGGTGGAGGCTCCCTTGCCGTTCTCTATTGTTTGGGTAAGGGCTTCGCAAATGCGATGCACTTTCTCTTCTCCATAACAATTATTGGTTTGGAACCGACCGGTCACCTTGCCATCGACAACTTCTATCTGGGTGCCCAATACCTCGACGCTGTCTAGATTCTGAAAGGCGAAGAAAGGGCGAACCCAATTGTCGATGCTGGCGCTTACCACAAATACTCTTTCTCGTTTCCTTTGTGCTTCTTGAATGCGAGCAATGCCTGGGAAACGGAGCAGATACAAGTTCTTCATAGCGAAATTCACACAGAGCTCATCGAAGTCCTCGATGGTCATTCCTCCGAAGAAATGCTTGAAGATGAGTTGCTTTGCCTTCCAATTAGGGAAGAGGTGAAGTTTCATCAAAACCAAGATGGGACTATAAAGCAAGAATCCCAAGAGAAAGCGAGTCTTTCCCTTGGCAAACTTGATCATTTCGAGGAGCGTGTCCTTGGTGGTCAGCGTTCCATCAAAATCAAAACAATATATTTTTTCCTTTTTCATTTTCCCTCCTATCATATATAAATAATGAATAGGAAGGCAACAAGCCATCCCAAGACGATGAACTGGGTGATGCGGTCACGGAGCAATATCTTGGTTGGGTCACCGCTCTGTTGGTCAACTACTGCTATCTGGATGTATCTCAAGAGTCCCACCAACACGAAGACGGTGGTGAGGTAGAGGTAGTCGGTATGGAAATGTTCGCAGACTTCTGGGCTCACGGTGTACATGATGTAGCAAACCAAGGTGACGGAGGCGGTGATGGTGATGGCTTGGTTGATGAAGGTGAGGTTGTATCGGCTCGTATTCTTGCGAGGTGCCTCGCCTGTCTTCTCCATTCTCACCACGTCGTCACGTCGTTTGGCAAAACTCATGAAGAGGGTGATGAGGAAGGTCATCAGCACGATCCACTTGCTCAATACGACTCCCGTGGCTACACCGCCTGCCAGTAATCGGAGCACAAAACCGAATGCCACGATGCACACGTCGATGATGGCATACTGCTTGAACTTGGTGCAGTAACCTAGATTGAGTACCCAATAGAACAGGATGACTCCTACCGCCTCCCAGGTCTTTAGCAAACTGCCGATGCCTACGGAGAGCGTAAACATCAGAAACATCAGTATATAAGCCAACCTGATGGAGATGGCTCCCGATGCTATCGGACGATGGCATTTTACAGGATGGCGGCGGTCGGCGTCCACGTCATAAATGTCGTTGAAGCAATAGATGCTAGACGCTGCGAAACTATAGGCGAAGAAAGTAATCAGTCCAGCCAACAATGCTTCTGTGTTGAACAATTCGCCACCGAAGAAGAGTGGAACAAAGACGAATCCATTCTTGATCCATTGTTTCGGACGAATCAAGCGCATCAAGGCAGAGAAGCCTCTTGCATCCTTTTCTATATTATCTATTTCTTTCATGTATTTATACCTTTAATAACTTTGCTAGCTTTTGGGAAATCCAACCGACAAGTTTTGCCAATACCCAAGCGGCAGGTAGGGTGATGGCGACACAGGTGAGGAAGGTGGGCCAATAAGTCCAATGCCACTTCTCGATGTAATCGAGTACGAAGTGGATGTGGATGAGGTAACACTCCAAGCTCAGTGCGCCGACAAACATGAATGCCTTGTTGACCCATTTCGGGGTGCGGCGGAATACACGGTTGAGTAGGAGGATGGTCGTTACGGTGAGTGGAATGTAGAGCATTCGCTCCAGGAAGAGCGGAAACTGTCCGTGCTTCACTTGTTCCAGGAAAATGCTGGAGAGCAGTGTCATCAGAAACATCAGCCAAATCATCCAGATGCTCGCCCCGTCGAGTGTATCCTTTCTCCTTACCATCTCTCCCATGTTGATGCCGATGAAGAAGATGGGCACTCGGCTCCAAAAGATTTCTAGATGCCCAACGGCTTGATGGATAGGGGTGACATACTCTACGAGGATGCACCACATCACCATCACCACTGGCAGCCAACGGTAGATGGGGTGTCGCTTGATGAGTTCCATATAGCCAGGAGCGAAGAGGTAGAGCATCATCGTAGCTGGGATATACCAGAAGTTGAGCTCGTCATGCAGCCAGAACCCCCAGTTGATGGAAATCTCTCCGAAGAGGTTGACCCAAGCCCAGGTATCTCCACCCTGGAAACGGGGGATGTAGAAGAGGCTGGCGATGATGAGCCAAGCGGGATAGATGCGGAGGTAGCGACGGATGAAGAATCGCTTTGTATCGGGATTCTTCATCCATGAGAACCATAAGCCGATGCCGCTGAGGAAGAGGAACATATCCACTCCCACATTGCCCATTCGACGCAAGCCGTAGAAGGCATCCTCTCGTGGCAAACCGACATGGAAGAGGATAATGAAGAGCATCGCTGTTCCCATCAACTCACCACGAAATCTACTGATGTTCGCCAGTTCTATATCTTTTATCTTGTATCTCATAAATAAGAGGAGTTAAAGAAGTTATCGCTTCGCTAAGAAGTTAAAGACATTAGCTTTCGGGTGTCTTACTTCTAGAGTGCTTTCTTCATTGCTATTTTTTCATTTGTGGATTCGGAATCTTTTTCATCAGTTGAGAAAACAACCAAGCGAGGCAGATGCTAGAGATGATGTAGAGCAGCAAGCCGGCATAGAGGTCGCCCTGACGACTGATAGGGATGAATATCTTCCTGGTGATAGGATGGCAGACGAACAGTGCCGCTGAGATAACACCCATCCATTCCAAGACCTTGTTGATGCCCGAAAGCCAGTTGACTCCCGACAACACCTTGGCGGTCAATACGCTCAGCAGACAGATGAAGAGAGGCACGAAAGTCCAGCCGATCATGCTTCCGCTGAGGCTATAGATGATGGAACAGCAGAAGATGATGCCGAAGAAATTGGTTGCGTTGTGGTGGAAAGTCATGAGTATCTTCTCACCATATCGAGCATAGAGGATGCCCAAGCCGAAAGGAAGCATTCCTCCCATGAAGTTGTAGCGATAGCGGTTCATCGCCTCGCTCTCTGGGTTGTCGAATCCCAACGCCAACTGTATCGCCACACAGATGACCATCAGTCCTACGGTAAATCCCCAATGGCGGCGATAGATGAAGAGGCGATAGACGATATAGAGTTGCAGCATCAAACCAAAGAACCAAAAGGGACCTGGCCAAATGATGTGGTCGGGTTCTGGCAATACATTGTTGAACATGCCGAGCATCGCCACGATGTCGAGGAAGTGGTACTTGTGTGCTCCCGGCGTGATGGCATCGAGCATCGTGAAAGCCACGAATCCCACAATCATCATCTTGAAGAGCTTCAGATAATGATAACGGATGAACTGCAAAGGCTCTCGCCAGTTGAAGGACTTTTTGCCATTGATACCAACAAACTGTGTGGCATTCTCTAAATGCGGCTTCGCCTCATACTTCAGTACCAATCCGTAGGCACTGAGGAAGAGGAAGACGGGCACACCGTAATGTCCGAAGAAGGAGAGGAGATGGAATGGCAAACTGAGGTCGGGGTTGACCAATACCTGATTGAACCAATCCACGTTATGCTGGAAGTATTGATACTCGTTCTCCTTGACGATAGGACCTAGCCAATGGCAATAGTTGTGGAGGAATATGCCGATGATGGCAAGGCCTCGCAACACATTGCATTCCGAACGACTTAATGATGGGTTACTCATATAATCTCCTTTCTAATTATTTATTCTTTCTAGCTTTTGCTTTCTTTTTCCCCTTCATGGCTTCCTCTGCTTCTCGCAGTCTCTTCTGCTTCGCCATTTCGGCATCTCTCAACTTGTCGTAGTCGGCAGTGTTCTTGAGGATGCGAGGACGCATTTCGTCATACTCTGGGCTGAGGATGTTGTACTTCGGATTGTAGGTAGGAGTCTCGATGCCTGCTAAATATAATAATAGGTGAGGCAAGGCATCGGTCATGAAACGCTTGTCCTTCGCCTTGCGAATCTGGCGGTAGATGTCACGATGGCTGCTGATATACTTCTGTGAACAGTAGATCCAGAAAGGTATCTCAAACTCATAGTGAGCCAATGGCCAGTCGATGGCGGAGGAGTGATTGCGGCAGATGAAGCCACGGTTGTCCTCATAACATTCCTCGCCATGGTCTGGCATATAGATGACGATGGCGTTCTTCTTGGAATATCGCTTCACGATTTGTGCCACGATGGAGTCGTTGTACAAGGTGGCATTGTCATAATAGCTAAGCATCTGGCGCTGCTTGACGTTCAACTCTGGTCGTTTGTCCTCATAACTGCTTGCCCAAAAACGAGCCTGCTCCTTACGGTAACGATTCTTGTAGCTCACATGCTGACCCATCAAGTGGAAGATGGTGAGATTATACTTGCTGCTGTCTTCCGCAGTCTTCAACTTGTTGTCGTAGTCATCGAGCAAACCGTCATCGAGGGCATGAAGCTCGGTGTTGCGGCTATCAAACTGCAACTTGCTCAACTGTGGATTGTTCAGGAAGAAACCGCCACTGAAGTCATAGACGGCTTCCTTGGCTTGTGGCAAAAACTCGTTGGTGATGAAGGTGACATGATAACCTGCCTTGCGGAACAACTCTGGGAAGAGTGGATAGTCGCACCACTCTCCCTTCTCGCCAACCACATGGGTAGAGAAGATGTTCTTGAAAACAAAACTCGTCAGGTTCCAACAGGTCACGACATCCGTAAACTTGGTCAGTTTACGGGTTCTCTCCAAAGCCTTTTGACGTGGGGTCGTCTTCATGAAATAACCATATTGCTGGGAGTGGTGTCTGCCATAGCTCTCGCCGATGATGAGTACGATCTGTGGAGAGCGATAGGTGCAGGTATCCACCTTGATCTCGTTGGCGGCATGGATGAGTTGGGAAATCTGGTGAGAAGCCAACTTGTTGGAGTAGATGCTGAAGTTGAGACGATAGAATGGGAGGTAGAGATTGCCACAATCCTTCTTGGTCAAGGCGTGTTCTACCTCACCGATGGTCTTGCAAGACATCAATTTGTGGATGGCGACCTTGTTCTGCCAAGATACGCAAGCACTCCAGATGTATAAGACCATGCAGAGCACTCCCAAGGATGCTGGAACCACCTTGGACAGGTTCTCCTTGTGGGTGGACAACCAACGATAGAGCGGACGACAGAAGGAGGTGAGCAAGACGCTGACTTTCCACATGAAATGGCGGAAACGACGGAAGGCTGTGAGTATCTGCACAAGGATGAGCAGAAGTACCCAACCCACACTGCTGAAGATGACATCTGCAGAGAGGCAGGCTGCGATGAAGTTGCTCGCCTCGCTGCTGTTGGTTTCTCCTACAAGCATCAGCATAGAAGGGTTGAGCGTAGCACCAAAGTTGACGAAACAATAGACGTCGGCAATGGAGGTGGCATACAAGATGAAGTACAGGACTCCCCTTACCCAAAAACGTATCTTCTTGGGAATAAAGGCGAGGACGATACATACTGTGTATATGTCGAAGAATAGCTCCAGATACAAGTTGTCGTACAGCTCCTGGTTCTTGGCAAGGGTGACAACTGCACAGAGTATTCCAAGAATATACATGAATGCAAAGAAGTTGGCATTTCTTCGAATCGGTTCAACTGCCAAGTTCACAAACTTCTTGATGTATTTCTTCCAATCCATTTCTTGATGTTTTACTGTTTTGATATGTTATGCTTGATACCTTATTATATATAGTCCGACTATCTGATGAGGGAGGAATAGTTCTGGATGGCTAGTTGCTCGATGCTCTCTGGCACCATGCCGTGGATGCTCTCTCCCTTGGCGATGTGATGGCGAATCTCCGTGCTGCTGATATTGAGCAGAGGTGTCTCGACGATGGTGACTCCCTCTGGCACTTCTCCGATGTCGGAACCTTTTCGGGGATAGACCACGATGGGATAATGGGCGAGGATGTCGTCATGGTGATACCATTTGTCGAAAGCTGCCCAGTTGTCGCCACCTATTAATAATGTGAAGCGGATGTCGGAAAAGTCCTGACTGATGGCTTGGAGTGTATGCCAAGTATAGGATGGCTTGGGCAGATGAAACTCATAGTCGCAAGCTTGCAACTGTGGTTCGCCTTCCAAAGCCTTCTTCACCATCTCTAGGCGCAACTGGTCGTCGAGTAAGTCGGTGGCTGCTTTCTTGAATGGGTTCATAGGAGATACCATGAACCAAACCTCGTCTAGTCCTGCCTTTTCGCAGAGACTCTTGGCGAGGGCGATATGTCCTGTATGGATGGGATTGAAACTACCACCGAATATTCCGACCGACTTCATATTAAATCATAAATTATAAATAATAATGTATAATTAGGCTTGCGCCTTTGTTACTATTGAAAATTCTTCACTCTTCATTCTTCACTCTTCGCTCTTTACTTTTCGCTTAAGAACTGGCGAACAAGTTCGTAAACCTCTTGTTCTGCCTTCTCCAAATCGTCATTGACTACGACGTGGTCGAACTGAGGGGCGAAGGTCAACTCGTAGCTAGCCTTGGCAAGGCGTTGCTCGATGACCTCTGGTGCATCTGTGCCACGACCATTGAGGCGACGGCGCAATTCCTCTACCGAAGGAGGTTGTACGAAGATACTGAGGGCACGTTCTCCATAGAACTTCTTGATGTTGACACCACCCTTGACATCGACATCGAACATCACAGACTCACCAGCGTTCAACTGGTTCTCTACCTGTGACTTCAAGGTACCATAGAATCTATCTTGATATACCTCCTCGTACTCCAAGAACTCGTCAGCCTCAATCTTTGCCTTGAACTCTTCTGGGGTCAGGAAGAAATATTCCACGCCATTCTTCTCCGTGCCACGAGGAGCACGAGAAGTGCAGCTGATGGAGAAAGCCAACTTCAGTTCTGGGTGTTCCTTCATCAACCAATTCACGATTGTGCTCTTGCCGCTGCCGGATGGAGCACTGAAAATCAATAATCCGTTCTTCATATTGCTATTGAATTCTTTTTTATAGTGCGTTGAGTACTTGTTCCTTGATTTGCTCCAACTCATCCTTCATCTTCACCACGATGTTCTGCATCTCTGCTTGGTTGCTCTTAGAGCCAGTGGTGTTGATCTCACGACCCATTTCCTGGGCGATGAAGCCGAGTTTCTTGCCTACGCCATGCCCTTCCTCGTTCATGGTCTCACGGAAATACTTGAGGTGGTTGGCGAGACGCTGTTTCTCCTCGCTGATATCCAACTTCTCAATGTAGTAGATGAGTTCCTGTTCCAAGCGGTTCTTGTCGTAATCGACATTAGGAATCTGCTGCAAGCCACTCACGATGTTGGCACGAATCTTCTCCACACGAGATTTCTCGTATGGTTCGATGCTCTCCAAGAGAACCTGGATGTTGTCCACCTTCTCCGTGAACTTCTTCTGGAGAGCGGCACCTTCCTGCTTGCGGAAGTCAACGAGATGTCCGATAGCCTCCAAGATGGCAGTCTTGGCAGCATCCCACTCCTCATCGGTGAGTTCCTCGACTTCAGTCTTGGTTGTTACATCTGGAAGACGAAGGAGAGTGGCATACCAATCTGTAGGCTCAGGAATACCTGTCTGAGCCGAAATTTGCTTGATTTGTTGGTAATAATTCTCAACAAGTGCCGCATTGATAGGTGTCGCATCAGCAGCGGCAGTCTTCTCTATCCAGATGGAGAAGTCCACCTTGCCTCTCTCCAAGTGTTTAGCGATGGTTTGGCGCATCTCCATCTCCTTTTCACGATAGAGAGGTGCTATACGAGTAGAGAGATCAAGTGACTTGCTATTTAATGACTTTATCTCTACATTAATTTTCTTTTCGTTGTAGGCAACGGTAGCTTTTCCGAAGCCCGTCATTGACTGTATCATATAATCTTTCACGTTAAATTTCTGCAAAAGTACAAAAAAAAGCGAGAAAATGATTAAATTTGCACCTTATTTAAGAATATATTTTTAAATTATGTCTTGTATATTGAATATTGAGACGAGTACCGACGTGTGCTCAGTGGCAGTTAGTGATAATGGACAGGTGGTTTTCAACAAGGAAGATCACAGCGGTCCTAACCATGCAGTTAAGTTAGGTGTTTACGTAGATGAGGCTCTTAGTTTCATAGATGGTCATGGCATTCCTTTGGAGGCTGTGGCAGTCAGTTGTGGTCCTGGTTCCTATACCGGTTTGCGTATTGGCGTGAGCATGGCAAAGGGTATCTGCTATGGCCGTGGCGTGAAACTCATCGCTGTGCCTACACTCGAACTCTTGGCTGTGCCTGTGCTGCTAGGAGAGCATCCTGAGGAGGAAGATGCACTCATCGTTCCTATGCTGGATGCCCGCCGTATGGAAGTTTATGCACAGGTGATGACACGAGCTTTGAAGGAGGTACGACCTATCCAAGCCGACATCGTAGATGCTGATACTTATAAGGAATACTTGGACAAGGGAACTGTCTATTTCTTCGGAAATGGCGCAGCCAAGTGCATGGAGGTCATCAACCATCCGAATGCCCGACTTGTGAAGGACATCGAACCATTGGCTAAGAACATGGCTCCTCTCGCAGAGAAACGTTTTGTGGAAGGAAAGTTTGAGGATGTGGCATATTTCGTGCCATTCTATCTGAAGGACTTTGTTGCCAAGATGCCAAAGAAGTTGATTTAACAGAAGGGAGGGACAGCCTCTTACATATATAATATAATGTACATTCATCAACCATCATAAAGAATGAATATAGAAGGATTAGATTACAATACCCAAAGAGAGAAATTGGTGATGCCAGAGTATGGCAGGGAAATCCAAAACATGGTAAATCATGCTGTGACGTTGGAGGACAAGGGGGAGCGTCAGCGTTGTGCTGAGGCTATCATTGCCATCATGAAACGTATGTTCCCAGAGGGCAATGGCGTGGAGGACCATGAGCGCAAGTTGTGGGATCATCTTGCCATCATGAGCAATTTCCAATTGGATGTGGATTACCCATTCGATGTGTCTCAAGCCGTGCAGATAGCGAAGAAACCTGAGCCAATGGAATATCCGATGAAGAAAATTCCTATCCGTCACTATGGTTCTATGATCTTTGAGCTTTTCGATAAGTTGAAGACGATGGAACCAGGCGATGAGCGTGATGAGTTGGTGAAGTTGACTGCTAATCAGATGCACCGCAACCTCATGCAGTGGAGCCATGGCTCCAGTGACTTGGAGAAGGTGGCTTCCGACTTGGCTCGTTTTACCGACGGCAAGATACAGTTGGATGTCCATAACTTCAAGTTTGATAAGGTCGCAGAGCATGATTTAGCTAAGAGTAACAAGAAAAAGAAATAAGTAGCCTATGGAGTCTTTCATCATAGAGGGCGGTCATCCGCTCAAGGGAACCATCACCCCACAGGGTGCCAAGAACGAGGCGTTGGAGGTCATCTGTACCACCATCCTCACCAAGGAGCCAGTGCGCATCAAGAATGTGCCGGACATCCTCGATGTCAACAACCTCATCAAGTTGCTGAAGGAAATCGGTGTCAAGGTGACCCAGAATAGTCGCAACGACTATACTTTCCAAAGCGATGAGTTGAAGCTTGACTATCTCGATAGCTTGGAGTTTGTCAAGAAGTGCTCTTCGCTTCGTGGCAGTGTGCTCATGATTGGTCCGTTGCTGGGGCGTTGTGGCAAGGCTACGATTGCCAAGCCGGGTGGTGACAAGATTGGCCGCCGTCGTCTGGATACTCACTTCTTGGGATTCAAGTACTTGGGTGCCAAGTTTGTACATGATGATGCTCGCAATGTCTATCAGATAGAGGCAAAGCGACTGAAGGGTTGCTATATGCTCCTGGATGAGGCTTCGGTGACGGGTACTGCCAACATCATCATGGCTTCTGTACTTGCCAAGGGAACGACCACCATCTACAATGCGGCTTGTGAACCTTACATCCAGCAGCTCTGTCACTTACTCAATGCCATGGGTGCTCGCATCAGTGGTATTGCCAGCAATCTTCTCACCATCGTGGGAGTGGATAGCTTGCATGGAGCAGAGCATACCATCTTGCCAGATATGATCGAGGTAGGTTCTTTTATCGGAATGGCTGCGATGTGTGGTGCCGGTGTCCGTATCAAGGATGTGTCGGTGAAGAACTTGGGTATCATCCCTGATGCTTTCCGTCGATTGGGCGTGAAAATCAAGATTGATGGTGACGACCTCTTCATACCACAGCAGAAGCACTATGTCATCGACTCTTTCATCGATGGCACCATCATGACCTTGTCGGATGCTCCTTGGCCAGGATTGACTCCAGACCTCTTGTCTGTGCTGCTCGTCGTGGCGACACAGGCTCGTGGTAGTGTGCTGTTCCATCAGAAAATGTTTGAGAGCCGTCTTTTCTTCGTGGATAAGCTTATCGACATGGGAGCGCAGATTATCCTTTGCGACCCTCACCGTGCGGTCGTTGTCGGTCATGACCATAAACTTACCTTGCGTGCTGGCAGAATGACGAGTCCTGATATTCGTGCAGGTATCGCCTTGTTGATTGCGGCGATGAGTGCCAATGGTACTAGCCGTATCGCCAATATCGCTCAGATAGACCGTGGTTATCAGGACATCGAACAGCGTCTCAATGACTTGGGAGCCAAGATAACTCGTGTGGAGGACTAAGGAAGTGAAGAATGAAGAGTGAAGAATTATGATAAGACGTGACGACGTATATAAAATAGGTAAGTTGGGCAAGCCGCATGGTGTGAAGGGAGAGATTTCCTTTGCCATTACTGATGATGTCTTCGACCGAGTGGATGCCGAGTACTTGGTGCTCGACATTGATGGCATTCTCGTACCTTTCTATATGGAGGAGTATCGTTTCAAAAACGATGATACGGTGTTGGTGAAGTTTGAGGACATTGATACCCAAGAGCAGGCTCGCAACTATACGGGCTGTGAGGTCTTCTTCCCTCGTCATCTGTCGGATAGCGATGGGGAGCACATGACTTGGGCTGAGATTATCGGATTCCATCTCGTCGATGTGCCAACGGGGAAGATTGTTGGTACGATTGACCATGTGGATGACTCTACCATCAACCTCCTCTTTGAGGTGACTACCCCGGATGGTAAGGAAGTTTTGATTCCAGCCAGTGATGACTTGATAGAGGAGGTCAATGCAGAGAAAAAAGAGATTAGGATGGCAATCCCTGAAGGATTGCTACAGTTGGCTGATTAACCCTTATATATATAATAAGGTGTAAGGCATCTATCGGAAGGTGCTTTACCCATGAAAAGAGAAAATGATGAAGAAACAACAGATATGTATTCTCGGTTCTACCGGAAGCATAGGCACTCAGGCTTTGGATGTCATCGAGCAACATAGTGACCTCTACGAGGTGTATTGCTTGACAGCCAACAACCGAGTGATGGAATTGGCAGAGCAAGCTCACAGATTCCATCCTGCCGCAGTGGTGATTGCCAATGAGGCACATTACGAAAAGTTGAAGGACTTGCTGAGCGATGAACCTGATATTAAGGTATATGCAGGTGCTCAGGCTCTTTGCGACATCGTAGAGGCTGACCCTATCGACATAGTGCTTGCCTCCATGGTAGGTTTCTCAGGTTTGGAACCTACCATCCATGCCATCAAGGCTCGCAAGAAGATTTGTCTTGCCAACAAAGAGACTTTGGTGGTGGCTGGTGAGTTGATTTGTGGTTTGGCTCAGCAGTATCATGCGCCAATCCTCCCTGTAGATAGTGAGCATAGTGCCATCTTCCAGAGCTTGGTGGGAGAGGATGACAACGAGATAGACAAGATTCTCTTGACTTGTTCGGGCGGTCCTTTCCGCAACTATACCCATGAGCAGTTGGAGAAGGTGACGGCGGCTGATGCCCTCAAACATCCAACTTGGGATATGGGAGCCAAGATTACCATCGACTCGGCATCCTTGATGAACAAGGGTTTCGAGGTGACGGAGGCGAAGTGGCTCTTCGGCGTACCTGCCGATAAGATTCAGGTGCTGATTCATCCTCAGAGTGTGGTACATAGTGCCGTGCAGTTTATGGATGGAGCAGTGAAGGCACAGTTGGGTGTACCAGATATGCGTTTGCCTATCCAGTATGCCTTCTCTTTCCCAAAGCGTCTTCCCTTGAGAGGCGACCGACTCGATTTGTTTAAGACACAGGACTTGCAGTTCTTCGAACCAGACTATACCAAGTTCAAATGCTTGCAGTTGGCTTTCGATGCCATCCACATGGGCGGTAATATGTCGTGCATTCTTAATGCTGCCAATGAGGTGGTCAATGCCGGATTCCGTCGAGGTGAGTGCGGCTTCCTTCAGATGGCAGACATCATTGAACAAGTGATGCAGAAGGCTACCTTCGACAAGAGTCCAGATCTCGATGTCTATCTGAGAACGGATGCTGAGGCTCGTCGCATCGCCACAGAGTTAATGAATAAATAATAAATGATAAATATAAATGGAAGTATTTTTGATCAAAGCGTTGCAGTTGATACTGTCGCTTTCCTTACTTGTCTTGCTCCATGAGGGCGGACACTTCTTCTTCTCCAAGCTCTTCGGTGTAAGAGTGGAGAAATTCTATCTCTTTTTCGACCCTTGGTTCCATCTCTTTGAGTTCAAGCCAAAGCATTCTGATACAACTTATGGTATTGGATGGTTGCCATTGGGTGGATATTGCAAAATCTCTGGTATGATAGACGAGAGCTTCGATACCGAGCAGATGAAGCAACCGGAACAACCTTATGAGTTCCGCAGCAAACCAGCTTGGCAGCGTCTCTTGATTATGATAGGTGGTGTATTGGTCAACTTTGTCTTGGCTCTTTTCATCTACTCCATGATCTTGTTCCATTGGGGAGATGAGTATGTAGCTACCAAGGATATGACCTACGGTATGAAGTTCAATACCGAGGCAAAGAAGTTGGGCTTCCAAGACCACGACATCTTGTTGGGCACGGAGAAGGGCGAGTTCAAGACCTACGATGGTGATTTGTTCCGTGACCTTTCCACAGCAACTCGTGTTGACCTCCTTCGTGGTGGCAAGAAGATGAGCTTGAATCTGCCAGGTGAGTTGAACATGCTTGACATGATCAAGGAAAGTCCTCGTTTCGTGGAGCTTTATGTGCCATTGCAGATAGACAGTGTGATGAAGGATTCTCCTGCTGCCAAGATTGGCTTGGAGAAGGGAGATGAGATACTTGCAGTCAATGGTAAGAAGGTGGGTTCTTATAATGAGTTGACCGAGGAGTTGGGGCGTATAGACGATATGCTGTCTGTAGCTCAGACACCAAAGGATAGCTTGAAGGCGTTGACGGGTAGTCTAACCTTGCTTCGTGGCGAGGGTGCAATGCGTGATACCGTACAGCTGGCAGTTCAGTTTGAGTCAACTCCTGAGGGTGTGAAGCTTGGTTTCTACAATCACCCTGTAATGATGGACTACAAGCCAACTCATATCAGTTATGGTTTCTTTGAGAGTTTCCCAGCAGGTATCAAGTATGGCTGGAATGTCTTGGCAGGTTATGTAGGCGATATGAAGTATGTGTTCTCCAAGGAGGGAGCCAAGAGTTTGGGCGGTTTTGGAGCCTTGGGTAGCTTGTTCCCATCCATGTGGGATTGGCATGCCTTCTGGATGATGACCGCATTCTTGAGTATCATCTTGGCATTCATGAACATTCTTCCTATCCCAGCCTTGGATGGAGGTCATGTCTTTTTCTTGCTTTATGAGATTATCACGGGCAGAAAGCCTGGTGATAAGTTTATGGAGCGTGCCGAGTATGTAGGTTTCGCCATCTTGCTCTTGCTTTTGGTGGTAGCCAATCTGAATGATGTCTTGAGATTGTTCGGCATCTTGTAAAAATAGAATAATACTTGTGTTCGGCAATTATGATAGCCGAACACAAATAAAAAGCAAAGCCTCGATGCTTCACAGCACCGGGGCTTTTATATTAGTTTCATTTTTTTCTTGTATAGAAGAGGAGCGAGGGGGTGTCGGGAGATAAAAGCGATGCACTAGGGAAACAAATGCGAAGTGCTATGGGAACAAACCTGCAGAGCCCTACAGCATACTATAAATCCTAACTTAGATTTGGTGAAATCCAACTTGAATTTTATTAAATATAAGTTAGATTCCATGGAATCTAACTTAGAAACTATATTATGCTATAGGCTTCGTGAAGCTTTTGCCCTAGGGTGATGAAGGTTATGTCCTAAGATGAAGAAGTTTGCTTGCTATAGCAAGGAGATGCTTGGTATAGCAAGCTAGCTAATATGCCAAGCAGCATGAGATATAGTACGGCAAGCGAAATAAAAAGCGAGGCCTCCGTGAGAAGACCTCGCTTTAGTTTATGTGGGAAAATATGTTTTCTAAACACTCTTCTCTTTGAGAAGAAACTGCTTTATGAGTAGCGGATGATTTGACCTGGAGTCAACTTCTTGTCCTTCTTATAGCCATTGAGGCGGCAAATCTGATCGACGCTCACGCCACGCTTCTCGGCGATGCTGTTGAGGGTCTCGCCATACTTAACCTTGTGGTAAAGTTTCTCGCCACCAGCATTGGCATTGTATCTGCCAACCTCGCCACCATTAACTTCCTCGCGAGTATATCTACCATTTCCAATCTTGCCACGAGCAGCATTGGCATCAGCTGATTCACGCTCGTAAGTGTCGCGGTTGAAATCATAGTAGTCGCCAGTAACATCCTGGTTGCGGAAGTCGAAGAGGAGGGCTGGGTTCAGGGCTACGCCGCAGAGACGAGTCTCGAAGTGGAGGTGAGAACCGGTGCTTCGTCCAGTGTTACCACCCAAGCCGATAACATCTCCTGCTCTTACTTCCTCGTTTTCTTCCACGAGTTGCTTAGACAAGTGACCATAGATGGTCTCCAATCCATTGTTGTGACGGATAACGATGTACTTGCCGTAGCCACCACCATCATATCTTACGATGCGAACTTTACCAGAGAAGGCTGCGCGGATTGTGTCGCCAACATAAACCTTGATGTCCATGCCTTTATGTTTGCGGCCAAAGCTAGCACGGTAACCGAAGTTACTGGTGACAACGCGACTAGGAGTTGGCATACAGAAGTGACGGAGATTGATGCGGAAGTGATCGGGGAGGGTAGTCGCCTTGTGGGCGTACTTGTTGGAGAAGTCCTGGTAAAGCTCCGCTGCTGGATTCTCTTTGTCCTCCATCATACGATAGTGAGAAACCGCAAGTGTATCGAGTGACTTCATTCGATGGTCAACTGGTGCCTGGCGAGCCAAGAGGTCTTGTCCAAACACAGGCACGGCTGTGAACGCCAACAATGCCACTGCGGTAATCTTCTTTATTTTCTTTGTAAAACTCATACTTTTTAATTAATAATCCTGTTAGGTTCGTCATTTGCTGACACGGAACAAATAAATGGCATTCCGTTTCCAAAAAACGCTAAAGCAAGTGCCTTAATATGCGGTTTTGTTATATAGACGTTGCAAATATAGCAAAAATATTTCAGATTACCAAGCACATTAACACCAATCGGCTGATTTTTAACGTGGAATCTAGAGGTTTAACCTTTATTAAGTAACTTTTCGCTTGATGTATATCAATTTCTCGTCATAGAGGGGCATTGTGGGTTGGTGTGGCGATAATGGGTTTACTTGTGTAGCGGTTATGGGTTGGCAGAAGCCTTTTCCTTCAGTAGCTTTAGGAGGACCACGGCAGGCGAGTGTCCCATAAAGATACGTCGCTTCACCTCAGGACTGGTGAAGCGCAGACAATGTAAATAAGCATCATAAAGTTCATCAAGATTGATGGTGAACTCCTTGCCCGATGATTCTCTGACTCCGATCACCATTCGCTTGGTCAATCGGAGTTGGACGTACTTGATGCCCGTAGGGGTCTCTATCTCGTGGATCTCTTCCAATAGCTCTCTCATCTTCTCAGCAGAGAGAGGTGGACGGGATTCCGTCTTGGTGGAGCGCTTTCTGCCTTTTCGGTGTGGGGCGTTGTTGGCACGGATGGCTTCCTCAGCCAACTTCTGCATCTCGGAGTCGCCGAAGAGATTGCCTTCGGCGAAAGTACTTTCCGAAAGGTTGCTTGCTTTAGATGGGTTCTTCTCTGTATTTCTCTTTTCCATGATGCTTGTTCTTTTGTTAGTGATAGATGGGATAGGATGGCTGATGTGATAAGGAGCAATCGGCATTAGCTAATCGCCGCCCAGTTGATGTTTGTCTTCTTCAACTCCTTCAAGCGATTCCATAGCATCGCATTCTGAGGCAACTCGCATTTCGGGTCGGCTTCGATGATGGCTTCAGCCTCCTTGCGTGCCAGTTGAACGATTTGTCCATCTCGTGCGATGTTGGCTATCTTGAGGTCGAAAGCCATACCGCTCTGTTGCGTTCCTTCTAGGTCGCCCGGACCTCTGAACTTCAAGTCTGCCTCGGCAATGCGGAAACCGTCGTTGGTGTCGCACATGATGTCGATGCGCTTGCGAGTCTCCTCCGACAACTTGTAGTTGGTGACGAGGATGCAATAGCTCTGGTCGCTTCCTCTACCTACTCGTCCTCTGAGCTGGTGGAGCTGTGCCAAACCGAACCGTTGGGCATCGAGGATGACCATCACGGAGGCATTCGGTACGTTCACACCTACTTCTATTACGGTGGTGGCAACGAGAATCTGTGTCTCTCCCTTGGCGAAATGTTGCATCTCCTCCTCCTTTTCAGCAGGCTTCATCTGTCCATGTACCTTGCTGAGCTTGAACTCAGGGAAGGCTTCCTTCAGCGTCTCGAATCCCTCTTCGAGATTCTTCAGGTCACTCTTCTCGCTCTCCTTGATGAGGGGGAAGACGATATATACTTGTCTGCCAAGGTTGATTTGGCGACGGATGCTCTGGTAAAGGCTCGTCAGTTGGTTGTCAAACTTATGGAGGGTCTGTATCGGTTTCCTGCCCGGTGGCAACTCGTCGATGACGCTCACGTCGAGGTCGCCATAGATGGTCATTGCCAGGGTGCGAGGAATAGGAGTGGCGGTCATCACAAGCACATGAGGTGGATTCTCGCTCTTAGCCCATAGCTTGGCTCGTTGGGCGACACCAAAGCGATGCTGCTCATCAATGACGGCGATGCCCAAGCGTGAGAAGACTACTGGGTCTTCGAGGATGGCATGGGTGCCCACGAGTATCTGGATGTCACCCGTGGCGAGGTCTTTCAGGATGTTTTCACGCTTCTTGCCCTTCACGATACCTGTGAGGAGTTCCACTCGGATGTCTATATCTTTCAGGAAGTCACGGAGGGTTTGGAGATGCTGTTCCGCGAGGATTTCCGTAGGTGCCATCAAGCAGGCTTGGAAACCATTGTCGAGGGCGATGAGCATTGTCATCAGTGCCACGAGCGTCTTGCCAGAGCCTACGTCACCTTGCAAGAGTCGGTTCATCTGCCGACCGCTGCACATGTCGGCACGTATCTCGTGCATCACTCGCTTCTGTGCCCCTGTCAACTCGAAGGGGAGGTTGTGGGCATAGAAACCATTGAAGATGTCGCCGATGCGATTGAAGATATAGCCTCGATACTTGCGCCGTTGGTCGCTCGCATACCTTAATATATTGAGTTGCACATAGAAGAGTTCTTCGAATTTGAGGCGCACCTGTGCCTTCTGCATCTCCTGGTGGGAGTGCGGATAATGGATGAATCGGAAAGCAGCATCATGAGAGATGAGATGCAATCGACTGACAATGGAGTCGGGGAGGGTTTCGGGCAATGGAGGGAGCAACCCCACCAAGGTCTTGGTCAACTTCTCGATGGTGCGAGAGCTGAAACCATACTTCTTCATCTTCTCGGTGGTGTTGTAATAAGGTTGCATACCCATCTCGGAGATTGGGAGGTTGCTGGCATCGTCCATCTCGGGATGGGAGAACTGGAAGCGACCGCCATAGACGGTAGGTTTGCCAAAGACGATGTACTCCGTGCCTACCTTGTAAGTCTTGAGGATATATTGCGAGGAGCGAAACCATACCAGATCGACCACACCGAAGCCATCCGAGAAGTGAGCCACCAGTCGCTTGTTGCGCTTGCCGGTGTCAAACTCCTCGTAGCTCAGTATCTTACCCTTGATTTGCACAAAAGGCATATCGGGGGTCAACTCGCTGATATGGAATATCTTGCTCCTATCTACATATTTATAAGGATAGTATTCCAACAAGTCACCATAAGAGTTGATACCAAGTTCCTTGCTCAGTATCTCCTTCTTCTTGGGACCTACACCGGGTAGGTACATGATGTCTTGATTTAGAATACTATTCATTATTCAGATAATAATGCTTCGGCAACCTTGATGTCGAATGGGGTGGTAATCTTGATGTTCTCACGATTGCCCTCCACCATTGCCACTTGGCAACCGAGGCTTTCCACAACACTGGCATCGTCGGTGAACTGTTCCTTATAACCTTGGTTGAAGGCTTGCTTAGCTAAACCGATGTCGAAGGTCTGTGGGGTTTGCACGATGCGATAGTCGTCACGAAGCACGTTCTTGCCGCCGCCACGCTTGTCGATGTAGCGCAAGGTGTCGGTGACGGCATACACTGGGATGGCTGCATATTCCTCACGTGCCGCCTCGTAACATTCCGAGATGACTTCGGTGGAAACGAAAGGGCGCACACCATCGTGGATGCCTACCACTCCGTCCTCGTCGTCAGGAATGAGGGCGAGTCCGTTCTTGGATGATTGGAAGCGAGTGTCGCCTCCATTGGCTATCTGGTGCTGGATGTCGAAGTGGTGTTCCTCGCAGAGTTGTTGCCAATAAGCCTGTTGGCTCTCTGGCAATACCAAGATGATGTTGAGGTTGGCATCATACTCGTGGAAACGCTCGATGGTGCGCATCAAGATAGGTTTGCCAGCCACTGGCAGAAACTGCTTGGGAATCTCACTTCCCATGCGGAGGCCCTTGCCTCCGGCTACTATGATAACGTAATCCATATTATCTTTTCTCCATCAAGTGAGCATACTGCATTCCTTTCTGTAGCTTTGCTACTTCCTCTGTACCTACGAAGTAACTCAAAATCTGGTAGGCGTAAGGGAGGGTGGCGGCAGGACCTTCACCCGTGATGACGTTGCCGTCTTCCTGGAAGAGTTCGCCAGTGTAAGTAGTGCTTTCTCCGAAATAACGCTCAAAGCCAGGAGAGCAAGTGGCTTTCTTGCCATCGAGGATGCCTGTGCTAGCCAATACCATAGGAGCGGCGCAGATGGCGCCTACTCTTTTGCCTGCCTTGTTTTGGGCGATGAGAGCTTGGCGCACTCCCTCGTGCTCATTGAGGTTGGTGCTGCCTGGAAGACCACCAGGGAGAAGCAGCATGTCTGCATCCGAGAAGTCTTGGATGTCCTCAAACTTGAGGTCAGCCTTGATGGTAATGCCGTGGGAAGTTTCCACAAACTCACTGCCCGTGATGCTGACAGTCTTGATATCTACACCACCTCTGCGGAGGATGTCAACAGGAGCCAAACCTTCGATTTCCTCGAAGCCGTTGGCGAGAAATTCATATACCTTAGCCATAATTTTATACCTTTTTTGTCGTATTATTCGATTAATATTGTTAATTTTGCAAGCGTAAAGGGACTTTCGCTGTTATATGCAGTACAAAAGTGCACCTCTGGCTTCCCTTTTGCAAAAGTAATAATAATAATTGAAACTACAAAATAAATGGCAGAGCAACATTTGAAATTCGCCATATTTGGCAATGAATACCAAGCCAAGAAGTCGGCTTCCATCGAAATCATCCTCAATTATCTCGACAAGCGTGGGGCTGAGGTGTATGTGGAAAGTACCTATTATGACTTCCTGACACGTGACCAACATCTGAAGTTGAATGTCGCTGGAGTCTTCGAGGACTACAACTTCGATGTCGATTACGTCATCTCCATGGGTGGTGATGGTACCTTCCTCAAGGCGGCGAGCCGTGTGGGTGCCAAGGGTACTCCGATCATCGGCATCAATATGGGACGCTTGGGATTTCTGGCTGATGTGTTGCCAAGCGAAATAGAGACTGCATTAGATAGCCTTTATGCTGGGGAATGCCAGATAGAGGAACATGCGGTCATCCAGGTAGAGGCGAAGGGCGGTGTCTTGGCTGGCAATCCTTTTGCACTCAATGATATTGCTGTATTGAAGCGCGATGATGCTTCCATGATTTCCATCCGTACTCATGTGGATGGGGAATTCTTGGTTACCTATCAGGCGGATGGTCTGATCGTTACCACGCCTACGGGTTCTACTGCCTATAATCTCTCCAATGGCGGACCTATCATTATCCCGCAGAGTGGAAGTCTCTGTCTCACTCCTGTTGCTCCGCACAGTCTGAATATCCGTCCTATCGTCATCAATGATACGGCTGAAATCCAACTGGACATCGAGAGTCGCAGCCATAATTATCTCGTGGCTATCGATGGTAGAAGTGAGCGAATGACGGAGGAAACCAGTCTCGTTATCCGCAAGGCTGCGCATTCTATCAAAATCGTGAAGCAGCGCAACCAGCGTTATTTCTCTACGCTGAGAGAGAAACTGATGTGGGGCGCTGACCAGAGGGAGAGATGATTTTAAGTGAAGAGTGAAGAACGAAGAGTGAAGAATTCAAATGCTTAGATGGATGAAGATATTCAAGGTTCCAAAGTTTAAGTATAATGTCAAGACCTTGCTGATATGGCTTTGGCGAGCATGGAAGGGCAACCAGTTGCAGGCTGTGCTCAATGCTTCCATAGGCTTGTTGTCGGTGGGGGTGAGTTTGGCGCAGGTATGGGCGGTGAAACGAGCCATCGATGTGGCTTCCCATGCCGTGGAGGGTGACATCTATTGGGCTGTGGGCTTGATGGGATGCTTGATTCTTGCCGACTTCTCCCTCAACATCTCCTCGATTTGGATTCGCAATCTCTTGGGCATCAAGGCGCAGAATCGTATGCAGCAGAAAATGCTCGACCGCATCCTTCGCTCGGAATGGCAGGGGAGAGAACGACTTCATTCGGGTGACGTGCTCAACCGACTGGAGACGGATGTAAACACGGTGGTCAACTTCTTGACGGAGACCATCCCTAATACGCTCAGTGTCTTGGCGATGTTCCTCGGTGCCTTCTTCTATCTCTTCTCCATGGACAAGTTGCTCTCGGTGGCCATCGTCATCATGATTCCTATCTTCTTGGCGTTTAGCAAGATTTATGTGGGAAAGATGCGCCAGCTGACTCGTCAGGTGCGTGATTCGGATAGTAAGGTGCAGAGTGTGTTGCAAGAGACCATTCAGCATCGTATGCTCATCAAGACCTTGGAAAAGGATGACGCGATGGTGGATAAACTTGAGAACACACAGAGGGAATTGCGTGGACACGTGGTGAAGCGTACGATGTTCAGCGTGTTCAGTAATCTGATAGTCAACTTCGGTTTTGCTTTAGGTTATCTCGTGGCTTTCCTTTGGGCGGCGATCAGAATGAGTGCCGGTACGTTGAGTTTTGGTGGTATGACGGCTTTCTTGCAGTTGGTCAATAAGATTCAGGTGCCTGCTAGAAACCTCACCAAGTTGGTGCCAGCCTTCGTGGGTGTGTTCACGGCGGCAGAGCGATTGATGGAGTTAGAGGAGGACCCTCTCGAAGAACAAGGCGAACCGATAGAGGTGGCATCGCCTTGTGGCATCCGACTGACGGATGTCTGCTTTAGATATGAGGAGAATGCAGTTCGGAATGAGGAAAATGCTGAAGCAGCATCTGATAATCAGGTTCGACCTAATGTTATCAACCATTTGAACTTCGACTTCCGTCCAGGCAGCTGTACGGCTATCTTAGGAGAGACGGGAGCCGGAAAAACCACGCTCGTTCGTCTGATATTGGCTTTGTTGCATCCAGTGGAGGGAAAGGTAGAGATTTATCATAAGGAGGAAAGTCAGGAACTTTCCTCTCGCCACCGTTGCAACTTTGTGTATGTGCCACAAGGCAATACGTTGATGAGTGGAACCATACGTGAAAACTTGCGATTAGGCAAGCTCGATGTCACCGATGAGGAGATGATTTTGGCTTTGCATACGAGTTGTGCCGACTTCGTGATGGAGTTGCCGCAAGGTCTAGATACCATCTGTAGTGAACAGGGTGGGGGATTGAGCGAGGGACAAGCCCAGCGTATCGCCATAGCTCGCAGCCTTCTCCGCAACCGTAGCATCATGCTCTTTGATGAGGCTACGAGTGCACTCGACCCGGAGACGGAGCGCCAGCTTCTTCAGAATATCTTGTCTTCCCACGACAAGACCATTATCTTCATCACCCATCGCCCTGCCGTTGTGGAGTATTGCGACCAAGTGCTGAGGATAGAGCGTGGGGCGTGAGTGAGGTGTCGAACACCATATCTCACTCTCGTAACTTCTTGTGTGATAGTGTGCTAATGCATACTTAGTGAGGTGTGAGATAGAAAGGCGAGATCCCTGCTTCGCTAGAATAAGGAGCAAATGACCGCTCGTCATATAGTGCAGACTGTCTGCCTATGATAGCCAAACTGTCCGCCTACGGCAGTCAGACTGTTCAGTTAGGACAGCCGACCGTCATAGGCGGACAGTTTCGTATGCAACTCTTATATGTTGTCTTTATTTATTGTATTCTGCTGTAACATCCTTCACTTTATAATTCTTTCCTTCCTTGGATGCTTCGATTTCAAAGTAAGCCGTATTGGTGAGTCCTGTTATATCTACAGTCTGCGGCTTATCTGTACCATTACCATTATTGAATATGACATTTACCAACTCGGTTGCATTATCAATGCTGACTTCCTTGTAGTACCATGTCTTTCCACCAATGGTCTTTGTTTCTGTCATCTTTTCACCAGGCCACTCAACAGATGCTTCTTTCTTCCATGTATAGCAGTATAATGGGCTCCATTTCACAGCATCGGCATTCACATAAACCATAAAATTATATGCCTTGAACTTCTCAATCGTATATTGATGTGTGGCGATATTTCTAACTTCACCATTTACAAGCAATCCAACCTTCAAGGTACAAGTACCATTGATGCTGATTTCCTTACCACTTTCTACGGTTGTGCTGTTTGCAGTAGGATCTAAACCATCTAAGGTATAAACCAATTTGGCTCCCTCAGTCTGGCTGACTGCTGTAAGTGTGGTCTTGAAACCTTCTTCGTATGAGCCAGAAGGCATGCTAGTCCAAGAGGTCTCTGCATCATTAGAGAGGAAATAGGCATAGTGATAACCGGAAAGAATCTTAGTATAGCCTATTTCTCCTGCATATCCTGCTGCATCATTACCTACAGCCACAAGAAGTTTGTGCTTAGTACCAGTAACCTCGTTCACATAAAGAGTATTCTTGCTCTGCTTGTTGGCATAATTGCTCATATTGGTGATACCAGCATATTTGCGGGCAGCAATCATCTCCTTCAACTCAGGCTTGTAATCTCTCCAATGTGGCTGGAAGATACATGGTGTGCCTGGCATGGCGAGCATATAGGCATTGGCTGCAAGCGTATCCCGCTTAAGAGGATCCAGCTGCTCCGTTTCAGAACGGTATTGCATGTCGTGATTCTCGACGAAAGTAACTGCATAACGACGATAATTGGCATCGTGCATAAGATTTTCGTTGCTGCTCAACTTTGTCCAGTTTGGAGCTGCAACAACCTTATTATCTCTTACGCCGATAGCGTCACGAACATTATAACGGAACTGGAAGTCGAAGGCTGCGCTCTTCTTGTTGGTTCTGTTTATCCAACTTTCTATCTTTTCGTTACCATCCCAATATTCGCCAACCGAGTATTCTACACCTGTGGCATCATTATAGTCGGCAACATGGCTACCATCGAAACCTTTCACCATATCATAGCGGAAACCTGTGTAACCCAAGTCGTCCTTCAGATATTTCAGATATGCTTTGATCACCTTCTGCACATTCTCGCTCTTATGGTCGATATCACGGCAACCGCCAAAATCGGTTCCCTCATCATTGTTCTGGCTGAGGCTTACACCGTCTGTGGCAGCCTGGGTTGCAGTTTTTCCTTCATCATCATCCTTGCAGATGTCTGTAGGTTGCATCTGGTAGGTCACTCCCTTGTATGTTTCTGCAGGGAAGGTGAACCAGCCGTCTGTATTGCGGTGGTTTACCACAACATCAGCTATTGCACCTATACCGGCGGCTTTAAACTTAGTAATCAGGCTTCTGAGTTCAGCCTCTGTTCCGAAAGAAGAGTTCTGATTGAAGTAGTAATATGGCATATATCCCATCACCTGAGTAGTCTCCATACATTTACCGCTTTGTGGAAGCCATACAAGGTTGATGTAATCTTTCAAATCATCAGCCTGTTTCTCTAAAACCTTCCATTGTGATTCATTGTAAGAATCCCATGAGAATCCTTGCAGCATAACGCCGCTATAGTCGCTTGGCCATCCTTGAGAAGTCAGACCGGGGGTAGGTTCTGGTTCTGGAGTTGGGGTAGGAGTAGGTGTAGGTGTTGGCTCTGGTATATCAGGGTCGTTGCTACTTGAACAAGCTCCGAGAGTGAGTGCCATTGCGGCGAGGAGGGTGAAATATAATTTCTTCATGTTAATATATTTATTGTTAATCTATTTTTATCGTAGGTTTGTATTGTTATTACGTTGACAAAGTTACTATTATTTTAATTAGCTTATATCATTAATTGATGCAAATCAAGTGAATATACAGTGCAAACGTTTGCATGATGTAAAGGCATAAATAGGCGGCTCCCATAAACGAGAGCCGTCTACTGAATATTGTTGTTTCGATGATGAAACAAAGGATTATTTATTCTTTGATGTCCCAATGACCTCCAAATGTAGAAGAACCAACACGCTCTATTCTTTTTTGAGCCTTTAGCTTTT
>ERZ1026888.8-NODE-8-length-129454-cov-14.657022_pt1 | contig 129454 bp, 90 predicted proteins | sample MGYA00380174_ERZ1026888 | MGnify/ENA primary metagenome ERZ1026888 (study PRJEB33269, sample SAMEA4719810) | human gut metagenome | biome: human-associated habitat; feature: organic feature; material: feces | place: Cameroon | collected 2013-10 ...
TATGTGCTTGTTGGGCCTTCAGCCCACCCTGCCTAAATCCGAAACTTTAGTTATTGATTCTTTCCAACTCTTGTCAGCGTTTCTTTCGGCATCTTGCTTCCATTCGCGTTTCTACATAGCCCGCTATGCCTTTGGGCGCGACTGTCGCAACCTGCTCGAAACAAATACCAACAAGAATTGAAATCTAATGACCGATTTCCTCTATAAATAGTATATTTTTATCCTACTGATGTAAAAGGGGTTTTATATATGTTTGGGTTAAAAGCCCTTACAAACTATAGCAAGAACTACACACTTCTTTTCCACGACGGAAAGATTTGCCAGAAATGCGCAATTCTCAGATGCGTTTCGTAAATAACTAATAATCAGTGCTTTATATTCTTGAGGCTAATATAGGCACTCCGTTTTTTTACATTTAGCCTTGCGGTTAGGCATCTTTCGCACCACGAAACATGCCCAGAGGCAATGCGATACCTACCTATCGGCGTCTCGAAACATGGCCTTTCGCAACCCGAAAGATGCCTAATCGCAAAGCGTCACATTGGTTTTGCCGATCCAATGCCATAAAAACGACTTTTTCGTTCTCTATTTCATCCCTAAAAGTGTGCACGGATTTTTCAGAACTTTCACAACAAAACGCAGATTCGCAAGCGGTTTGATAGAGATAATGAAAGTGGGGATGTAGCGGTAGCACGCCTGCGTGATTTGCGAGAATTGTGGCATTGGGTTGGGGATAAACCCGTTCTTGGTGTGGACTGATGAGGTAAGAATGGAAACCAAATCTGCTGTAGCGTGGGTGTGGAATGCCGTGTAAGCACAAAAAGGCCCGCTCTCTTGGATGAGAGCGGGCCTCCTATGTGATGATAGCTTTCGGGCAGTGGCCTATCCTTTCGGTGGGCCTATGCTATGCTGCCCGAAGGCGATGTTGATGCTTAGAGCTGAGGACCAGCAGCAACCAGAGCCTTACCAGCCTCGTTGCCCTCGTACTTCTTGAAGTTCTTGATGAAGCGCTGAGCCAGATCCTTGGCCTTAACCTCCCACTCAGAAGCGTTAGCGTAAGTGTCGCGAGGATCGAGGATACCAGCGTCTACACCCTCCAACTGTGTGGGAACCACGAAGTTGAAGAAGGGGATAGTCTTTGTAGAAGCCTTGTCGATCTCGTGGTTCAGGATGCTGTCGATGATACCACGTGTGTCGCGGATAGAGATACGCTTGCCAGTACCGTTCCAACCTGTGTTAACCAGGTAAGCCTTGGCACCGCTCTTCTCCATGTGCTTCACGAGCTCCTCAGCATACTTTGTAGGATGCAGCTCCAGGAATGCCTGGCCGAAGCAAGCTGAGAAAGTTGGAGTAGGCTCAGTGATGCCGCGCTCTGTACCAGCGAGCTTGGCTGTGAAACCAGAGAGGAAGTAGTACTTCGTCTGCTCAGCGTTGAGGATGCTCACAGGAGGCAGCACGCCGAATGCGTCGGCAGAGAGGAAGATAACCTGCTTTGCAGCGGGACCCTGGCTCTCGGGGCGCTGGATGTTGTGGATGTGGTAGATAGGATAGCTCACGCGAGTGTTCTCAGTAACGCTCTTGTCAGCGAAGTCGATCTTGCCGTTCTCGTCGACAGTAACGTTCTCGAGCAGAGCGTCGCGGCAGATAGCGCCGTAGATATCGGGCTCAGCCTCCTTGTCGAGGTTGATAACCTTGGCATAGCAGCCACCCTCGAGGTTGAACACACCCTGGTCGTCCCATCCGTGCTCGTCGTCACCGATCAGCTTACGCTTCGGGTCGGTGCTCAGAGTGGTCTTACCTGTACCAGACAGACCGAAGAAGATAGCGGTGTTCTCACCGTTCATGTCGGTGTTGGCAGAGCAGTGCATGCTGGCGATGCCGCGCAAGGGGAGGAAGTAGTTCTGCATAGAGAACATACCCTTCTTCATCTCACCACCATACCATGTGTTGAGGATAACCTGCTCCTTAGAGGTAACGTTGAACAACACGGCAGTCTCTGAGTGCAGACCCAGCTCCTTCCAGTTGGTCACCTTAGCCTTAGAGGCGTTGTAAACGATGAAGTCGGGCTCCTGCTCGAAGTCAGCCTCAGTCTTCGGACGGATGAACATGTTGGTCACGAAGTGAGCCTGCCATGCCACCTCCACGATGAAGCGAACCTTCATGCGGGTGTCGTGGTGTGTGCCGCAGAAACCGTCGACCACATAGAGCTTCTTGTAGCTCAGCTCATCCTGAGCGAGCTTCTTGCAGACCTTCCATGTCTCCTCAGAGGCGCGGTGGTTGTCGTTATGATATTCCTCAGAGTCCCACCATACGGTGTCGTGAGAAGTAGCGTCATCAACGATGAACTTGTCCTTAGGCGAACGGCCTGTGTAAACACCGGTCATCACGTTCACTGCGCCAAGCTCTGTCTCCTGAGCCTTGTCGAAGCCTTCCAGACCCGGCTGAGTCTCCTCATTGAAGAGCACCTCGTATGAGGGGTTGTACAGAACTTCTGCGGTACCCGTCTGGATGCCGTAGTTTGCTAAAACTGACTTGTTAAACCTTGCCATTTTACTTAATAATTTAAGTTTATATAAGTTGAATATTCTCTTCTTTTGGGAGCAAAGGTAGCAATTTCCGCACAAGCCGCAAAGCGTGTGCATTGGTTTTTCGGGATGGATAAAACATTTTTAGGTTAAAGAATACAAAATTTGCCGTTTTTGTTGTCGTTTTGCAATATCGACTTGGAAAAATGGCCCTGTCTGTATGCAGCCCCTGTGGTTCGGCTGTCAGTTTTTCTTGTCGCCTTAGTCCTTGGGCGATAGCCTCCGCACGATGGCTTGTATGCAAAAAAGGCTGCAGGGGGTGTTCCTGCAGCCTGATGGTATGAGGGGTGTGAGGTGCGGCGCACCGCTGTGGCGCAACGGCCGTGATGGGGCTTTACTTCACCTCCCAGATGTCGTTGGTTTCGAGAAGCTCCTCGAAGCAGTGGTAGGGCTTGGCGGCCTTCACCTCCTCGATTTGCGCGTAGATGGCCTCGTCGTAGGTGGGTGCCTCCACGTCGCGGATGACACCGAGCGCCACGGGGAATCCGTGCTCGTTGTCCATCATGGCGAGCTTCAGTTGCAGCGTGTTGTCCTGGCAGTGGGCGTCGTGCACGAGGATGTCGTCGAGGGTGTAGCCGTCCTTGCCGATCTCCACCACTTTCAGTCCGAAGCCCTCCTGCACCAGTCCGTACTGTTTCTGTTCGCCGAACACCAATGGCTTGCCGTGCTCCACGTAGATGGCGTTGCGCTCGCGTCCCTCGCGTGTGTAGATGGGCTCGTGCGCACCGTTGTTGAAGATCACGCAGTTTTGCAAAATCTCGCAAACGGTGGCGCCCTTATGCTGCGCTGCCGCCTTGAGGATGTTCACGGTGCCTGTGCCGTCGGTGGCCACGGCGCGTGCGAAGAAGTGGCCGCGTGCGCCGAAGCAGAGCTCAGCGGGGCGGAACGGGTCCTCCACGGTGCCATAGGGGCTCGACTTCGACACGAAGCCGCGGGGGCTGGTGGGCGAGTATTGGCCCTTGGTCAGGCCGTAGATGCGGTTGTTGAGCAGGATGATGTTGATGTCGACGTTACGGCGCATGGCATGGATGAAGTGGTTGCCGCCGATGGCCAGTCCGTCGCCATCGCCCGACACCTGCCAGACGGTGAGCTCAGGGTTGGCCACCTTCACGCCCGTGGCGATGGCGGCCGCACGTCCATGGATGGTCTGCATGGCGTAGGTGTTGACGTAGTAGGGCAGACGGCTTGAGCAGCCTATACCGCTGATGACAGCCGTCTGGTAGGGCGGCACGCCGAGCTCCGCCATGGCCTTTTGCAAAGATGCCAAGAAACTGTGATCGCCGCAACCCGGGCACCAGCGGGGCTGGCCTTTCTTATAATCGTTGACTGAGTAATTCATGATTTGAAAAGTCGGATAAAGGTAGAATGGTTAAAGTTCATCGTTTTAGACAATGCGCGAGGTGAAGGTGTCGCCGTTGGCATGTATCTTATCGAGGATGATGTTCTCGAAGATGGTTATTATTCTGTGCGTGCGCAGCGGCTGGCCCTTCACTCGGTCGAGCTGGTAGGGCGTGAATCCGTTGATGCGTATGCGCAGCAGGGCGGCGAGCTGTCCGAGGTTCTGCTCAGCCACCACTACCTTCTTGTAGCGTGTCAACACCTCTGCGGTGTTGGCGGGCAGCGGGTTGATGTATTTCAGTTGGGCCAATGCCACCTTGTGTCCGCGGCGTCGCAGTTCGGCCATGGCCGCATGCAGGTGGCCGTAGGTCGATCCGAAGCCCACGATGAGCAGGTCGGCGTCGTCGGCGTCGCCCTCCACCTCGAGGTCGGGCACGTGAATGCGCGCCACCTTGCCGAAGCGCAGGTTGTCCATCAGGTGGTGGTTCTCTGGGTCGGTCGAGATGGTACCCGTCTCGCCGTCCTTCTCCAGTCCGCCGAGGATGTGTGTGTAGCCCTCCTGGCCCGGCACGGCCCAGTAGCGCACGAGCGATTCGGGATCGCGGCGGTAGGGCGAGTACTTGAACTTCTGGTTCTCCAGCACGCGGTGGGGATGGATCTCAGGCAGCTCGTCGAGCTTCGGCAGTTTCCATGCGGCCGATCCGTTGGCGATGAACGCGTCGGTGAGGAGCACCACCGGTGTGAGGTGCTCGAGCGCTATCTTGCAAGCCATGAAGGCGGCGTCGAAGCAATCGGTGGGGCTGGTGGCGGCAATGACCGGCATGGGGCTCTCGCCGTTGCGGCCATAGAGCACCTGCAGCAGGTCGGTCTGCTCACTCTTGGTGGGCAATCCCGTTGAGGGACCGCCGCGCTGCACGTCGATGATGACCAATGGCAGCTCATCGATGACGGCGAGGTTCATGGCCTCACTCTTCAGGCAGATGCCCGGTCCTGATGTGCTGGTGGCGGCCAGCGCTCCGGCGAATGCCGCGCCAATGGCCGATGAGCATGCGGCCAGCTCGTCCTCGGCCTGCATGGTGATGACCCCCATCGACTTGTGCTTGGCCAGCTCGTGCAGGATGTCGGTGGCGGGAGTGATGGGATATGAACCAAGGTAGAGCTTCAGGCCGGCTCGCTCGGCGGCGGCCATCAAGCCGTAGGCAGTAGCCTTGTTGCCCGTGATGTCCATGTAACGTCCGGGCACCTTATGCTTCGATTCGATGCGGTAGGTGGCAGGCACCGAGGCGTGGGTGTTGGCACCATAGTTGTAGCCTGCTTTCACGACGCTGATGTTGGCCTCTGCCACGGCCGGTTTCTTGGCAAACTTCTCATGGAGGAATTGCTCCACCAGGCTGATCTCGCGGTGGAAGAGCCAGCACACCAGTCCGAGGGCGAACATGTTGCGGCACTTCAGGATGGCCTTGTTGTCCATGCCGCTATCTTGCAGGCAATCCTTCACCATTGTGGTGATGGGGCAAGCCACCACGTGGTCGGGGTTGATCTTCATCTCGCCCAGGTAGTCGTCGCTTGCGAACTGCGCCTTCTTCAGGTCGGCGGGACCGAAGGAGTCGGTGTCGATGATGATGGTTGCCAACGGTTTGGCGTGGCGGTATTGAGTCTTGAGCGCCGCTGCGTTCATGGCTACGAGCACGTCACACTTGTCGCCTGGCGTGTAAACTTGTCCTTCACCGATATGCACCTGATAACCCGATACGCCCGTGAGTGAGCCATGTGGGGCGCGGATGTCGGCCGGATAGTCGGGGAAGGTGGATATGCCGTTGCCCACGGTGGCCGACACCGTGGAAAAGATGTTTCCGGCGAGCTGCATGCCATCGCCTGAGTCGCCCGAGAATCGCACAACAACGTCCTCAAGCTCTTTCACTTCCAATTCTGCCATGATTTGTGGTTTTTCTTTAGATTATAGTTAATTTTGGACAAAGATATAGGTTCTTTCCGAGACCGCAAACTTTTAAGCGAAGAATTTTCGGTTAAACCCCAATCGGCCATGAGATTTTAATTCTTGTTGGTGTTTGTTTCGAGCAGGTTGCGACAGGCGTGTTGAAGCCATAGCGGGCTATGGCAAAACACGAATGGAAGCAAGATGCCGAAAGAAACGCTGACAAGAATTGAAAAGAAGAAAGGGAATGCCTATTACCCATCTGTTTCGGTCTCATGGTCGATTGTGGTTAAATGAAGAATGGGAGGAACAATAGGGAAAAAGGTGTGGAAAGACAAGGTGTGTAGGGGTTTGTGGGCATAAGAGTTTCCTTATGCCCATAAGCCCCTTGCCCATTACTTATAATATTCCTCAACCATCGGAACGATGGCGGGCGGCACCAGGCCCTCGACGGGCTCGCCTTGGGCCACGCGATGGCGTATGTCGGTGCTGCTGATGGGGTAGAGGCCTGTGTCGACAAGCGAGACACCGGCCGGCAGTGAGGCCTTGTCGATGGGATAGCCCTCACGTGGATAAACAATGATGGGATGGTGGTGGAGAATGTCGTCGGGATGGGCCCAACGATCGAACGCCAACCAGTTGTCGGCGCCAATGATGAGCGAGAACAGGCGGTCGGGATGGTCGGCGCGCAGGTGGGCCAGCGTCTGCCACGTGTAAGACGGCTTGGGCAGGGCGAACTCATAGTCGGACGCCACCAAGTGGGGCTCGTCGCAGAGGGCGCGCCGCGCCATGTCGAAGCGCAGACGGTCGTCGAGCAAGTCGCCGGCCGCACGCTTGAAAGGATTGAGGGGCGACACGAGAAACCACACCTCTTCGAGGTTGGCGAGACGCAGAATGTCGCGCGCCAACCCGATGTGTCCCGTGTGGATGGGGTTGAAGGAACCCCCGAAGATGCCCGTTGGCACAAGTGGGTCCATGACGGTCAACGCTTCAGGAATTGGCTGACAAGACGGTAAGCCTCCGCCTCGGCCGTGTCGAGGTCGTCGTTGACCACGATGTGGTCGAAGCGCGGTGCGAAGGTCAACTCGTACGACGCCTTGGCCAGTCGCTGCTCGATGACCTCGGGCGCGTCGGTGGCGCGTCCTTCCAGTCGGCGCCGCAATTCCTCGACCGATGGCGGTTGGATAAAGATGCTGAGGGCGCGGTCGCCATAATATTGCTTGATGTTGCAGCCACCCTTCACGTCGACGTCGAAGACCACGTTTTCGCCCCGTTGGCACTGCGTCTCCACCTGTTCCTTCAGGGTGCCGTAGAACCGTCCGGGGTAAACCTCCTCGTGCTCCAAAAACTCGCCGTCGGCAATCTTCTTGCGAAACTCCTGCTCCGTGAGGAACAGATACTCCACGCCGTTGCGCTCGGTGCCTCGTGGAGCGCGTGTGGTGGCGCTCACCGAGAAGGCCAGTCGCAGCTCGGGATGCTGCTCCATGAGCCATTTCACGATGGTGCTCTTGCCGCTTCCCGAGGGAGCGGAGAAGATGAGCAGCCGGCCCTCGCCCTGGTTGGCGGCGTGGTCGGCGTGTGTGTTGGGAATGTCGTAGGTGTTGGTCATAACCTTTAATAAATAGGTGAGACTATTGGTTAGAGAGCGTTGAGCACCTGCTCCTTGATCTGCTCCAACTCGTCTTTCATCTTGACCACGATGTTTTGCATCTCAGCCTGGTTGCTCTTCGAGCCCGTGGTGTTGATCTCGCGGCCCATCTCCTGGGCGATGAAGCCCAGTTTCTTGCCGTTGGGCTGGTCTTCGGCCATCGTCTCGCGGAAGTAGCGCAGGTGGTTGGCCAGGCGCTGTTTTTCCTCGCTGATGTCGAGTTTCTCAATATAATAGATGAGCTCCTGCTCCAGTCGGTTCTTGTCGTAGTCGACGCCCGGAATCATCTCCAATCCCTTGACGATCGACTCGCGAATCTTCGCCACGCGACTCTTCTCGTAAGGCTCGATCTCGTGGAGCAAGCGCTCGATGTTGTCGACCTTCTCGTGGAACTTGCGCTCGAGCGCAGCACCCTCCTGACGACGGAACTCCGTGAGGGCGTCGATGGCCTGGCAGACAGCTTGGCGCACAACTTCCCACTCCTCGTCGCACAACTGTTCTATCTCAGTCTTGCTCAGAACGTCGGGCATGCGTGTGAGGGTGGTGAGCCAATCGGCAGGCTCGGGGATGCCCACCTTGTCGGAAATGGCCTTGAGCTGGTGGTAATAATTCTCTACAAGAGCCGCGTTGATCGGTGTAGCGTCGACAAGCGAGTCTTTCTCGACCCAAATGGCGAAGTCGACCTTGCCTCTTGTCAGCGAACGAGCGATGAGCTGCCGGATCTCCATCTCCTTCTCTCGATAGAGCGGCGCAATGCGTGTGGAGAGGTCGAGAGCCTTGCTATTCAATGATTTAATCTCAACATTAATCTTCTTGTCCTTGTAGGTTGCGACAGTCTTGCCGTAACCCGTCATTGATTGTATCATAGCTTCTTTCGCGTTAAATTTTTGCAAATGTACTAAGAAATCGTGGAAAAAAGCGTAAATTTGCACTTTATTTAGATAGAATTTTCAAACTATGTCGTGCATATTGAATATTGATACGAGCACGAATGTGTGCTCAGTGGCCGTCAGTCAAGACGGAGTGTGCATCTTCGACAAGGAAGACCACAGTGGTCCGAACCATGCCGAGCGCCTCGGAGCGTTTGTCGACGAGGCTCTCTCGTTTATCGACAACCATGCCATCCCCCTCGACGCGGTGGCTGTGAGTTGCGGCCCTGGCTCCTATGCCGGCCTGCGCATCGGTGTGTCGATGGCCAAGGGCATCTGCTATGGCCGCGATGTGAAGCTGTTGGCCGTGCCCACGCTGGAACTGCTATGCGTGCCAGTGTTGCTGCGGGAGATGGTGACCGACGACGACGCGCTGCTATGTCCCATGCTCGACGCACGCCGCATGGAGGTCTACGCGCAGCTCTTCACCCGTTCGCTGCGCGAGGTGCGACCCATCCAGGCCGATGTGGTCGACGCCGACACTTACCGCGAATACCTCGACAAGCACCCCGTGTACTTCTTCGGCAACGGAGCCATGAAGTGCAAGGAGGTCATTGATCACCCCAACGCCCACTTCATAGAGGGCATCGAGGCACTGGCCAAGAACATGCTGCCGCTGGCGGAGCGCCGCATGGCGCGCGAGGAGTTTGAGGACGTGGCCTATTTTGTGCCGTTCTACCTGAAAGACTTCGTGGCCAAGCAGCCGCGTAAGTTGCTCTAAGAGCCCCTGCCATTCACCCACATCAACATCCCAGGAATAGACATGAACATCAACGGATTGGACTACAACACCCAGCGCGAGAGACTCATCTTGCCAGAGTATGGGCGTGAGATACAGAACATGGTGGACTACTGCGTGGCACTGCCCACCAAGGAAGAGCGGCAGCGTTGCGCAGCAACCATTGTCGCAACCATGGACCGCATGGTGCCCCAAAACCGAAACAACGCCAACTACAAGCAGAAGCTGTGGGACCACTTGGCACTGATGAGCAACTTCAAGCTCGACATCGACTGGCCCTACGACATCAGTGAGGCGAGGTCGATGCAGACCAAACCCGAGCCGATGAAGTATCCCACGGAGAACATCCGCGTAAGGCATTACGGACGATACATCTTCAAGCTCTTCGACAAGCTGAAGACCATGGAGCCCGGTGTTGAGCGCGACAACCTCGTGCGGCTCACCGCCAACCAGATGAAGCGCGACCTCATGTTGTGGAGCCACGGATACACCGACGACGAGAAGGTGGCCGACGATCTGGCACGCTACACCGATGGCAAGATACAGTTGGACCTCGCCCACTTCAAGTTTGCGAAGGTCGACCTTAGGGAAACGGAAAAAAAACGTAAAAAGAAATAAGCAAAGCGTATGGAGTCATTCATCATCGAAGGCGGCCACCCGCTCAGCGGAGACATCACGCCGCAAGGTGCCAAGAACGAGGCGCTGCAGGTTATCTGCGCCACACTGCTCACTGCAGACCCTGTGAGGATTAAGAACATACCCGACATTCTCGACGTGAATAACCTCATCAAACTGCTCATGGACATGGGCGTGAAGGTTACTCACAACGCCCCGGGCGACTATACGTTCCAGGCCGACGAGCTCAACCTCGACTACCTGGACAGCTTGGAGTTTGTGCGCAAGTGCTCATCGCTGCGCGGATCGGTGCTTATGATAGGACCGCTGCTCGGCCGTTTCGGTAAGGCCACCGTGGCCAAGCCCGGCGGCGACAAGATCGGACGGCGCCGTCTCGACACCCACTTCCTCGGATTCAAGAGCCTGGGAGCCGACTTCGTGCATGATGAGGAGCGCGACGTGTACCAGATTCGTGCCAAGCAACTGAAGGGCACGTATATGCTTCTCGATGAGGCCTCGGTAACCGGAACGGCCAATATCATCATGGCAGCCGTGTTTGCCAAGGGCACAACCACCATCTACAACGCCGCTTGCGAGCCTTACTTGCAGCAGCTCTGCCACCTGCTCAACCACATGGGAGCCAACATCAGTGGTATCGCCAGCAACCTCATCACCATCGTGGGGGTGGAGCAGTTGCATGGCGGTGAGCACCGCGTGTTGCCCGATATGATCGAGGTGGGATCGTTTATCGGCATGGCGGCTATGGTGGGCGACGGTGTGCGCATCAAGAATGTGTCGCTGAAGAACCTGGGAATCATTCCCGACGCTTTCCGCCGATTGGGTGTTCGCATCAAGGCGGAGGGCGACGACCTCGTCATTCCCCATCATAGCCACTATCAGGTGCAGTCGTTCATCGATGGCACAATCATGACCCTGAGCGACGCTCCGTGGCCCGGACTCACACCCGACCTGCTCTCCGTGCTGCTTGTGGTGGCCACACAGGCGCGTGGTACGGTGCTCATCCATCAAAAGATGTTTGAGAGTCGACTCTTCTTTGTCGACAAGCTCATCGACATGGGAGCGCAAATCATTCTCTGTGACCCACACCGCGCTGTGGTGGTGGGACAGGATCACCGCATCCAGTTGCGCGCCGGCAACATGACATCGCCCGACATCCGTGCCGGTATCGCTCTGCTCATCGCTGCCCTGAGCGCACGCGGCACCAGCCGTATCGCCAACATTGAGCAGATCGACAGAGGCTATCAGGACATTGAGCAGCGTCTCAACAAACTGGGTGCGAAGATCCAGCGTGTGAACGATTGATAACCCACAACAACCATGATCAAGCAAGAGGACGTGTATCGCATAGGCCGCCTGGGAAAGCCCCATGGTGTGAGAGGCGAACTGTCGTTCCAGTTTGAGGACGATATCTTCGACCGTGTGGATGCCGATTATCTCATTCTCGACATCGACGGCATCCTTGTGCCGTTCTTCATCGAGGAGTATAGGTTTCGCTCCAACGAGATATGCCTGCTGAAACTCTGTGACATCGACACTGAGGAGCGCGCCCGTGAGCTCACGGGATGCGATGTGTTCTTCCCACGCGCCTTGGCGCAGGAAGAGGATGGGGGTGCCTCATGGGCCGAGATTATCGGCTTCAAGGTCATCGACGAGGCAACGGGCAACACCGTGGGAACCATCCAGGCTGTGGACGACAGCACCATCAACGTGCTCTTTACCATAGCTACGCCACAGGGCGAGGTGCTCCTTCCGGCCAGCGACGACCTCATCTGTGCCTTCGACCGACAGGCGCAGACCATCACCATGACCATTCCCGACGGATTGTTGAGCCTGTGACCCAATAACGGATAAAGGCACATCGACCTTCTCTCCTTATTATATAGGGTCCCGCTCCTTATCAAATAACCCCCTGGTTCCTATTTTGTAGGTCCATTTACCCATCATTCAGACATGAAGAAACAACAGATATGCATCCTGGGTAGCACCGGTTCCATCGGTACCCAAGCCCTTGATGTCATTAGTCAGCACCCCGACCGTTATGAGGCTTACTGCCTTACGGCTAACAACAGTGTGGAGAAACTGGCCCAGCAAGCCCATCAGTTCAATCCCGCCGCAGTGGTTATAGCCAATGAGGCTCACTACGATGAGTTGAAAAATCTGCTTGCCGACCGTCCCGATATCAAAGTTTACGCGGGTAAGCAAGCGCTCAACGAAGTGGTGGAAGCATCGCCTGTCGACATGGTGCTCGCCTCTATGGTGGGCTTCTCCGGACTTGAGCCTACCATCCATGCCATCAAAGCCGGCAAGAAGATATGCCTGGCCAACAAGGAGACGCTTGTTGTGGCGGGTGAACTTATGCTGAAACTGGTCAGTCAGTACCATGTCGACCTGTTGCCTGTCGACTCGGAGCATTCCGCCATCTTCCAGAGTTTGGTGGGCGAGGACATGAACGAGGTCGACAAGATTCTGCTCACCTGCTCAGGCGGACCGTTCCGTTTGTTCGACGAGGAACGCTTGCGCACCGTGACAGCGGCCGATGCCCTGCGCCATCCCACATGGGATATGGGGGCCAAGATTACCATCGACTCGGCCTCGCTCATGAACAAAGGCTTTGAGGTCATGGAAGCCAAGTGGCTCTTTGGCGTGCCGGCCGAGCGCATCCAGGTGCTCATCCATCCCCAGTCGGTGGTGCATAGCGGGGTGCAGTTCATGGATGGAGCCGTCAAGGCCCAACTGGGTGTGCCCGACATGCGTCTGCCCATCCAGTACGCATTCTCGTTCCCCGAGCGCCTTCCGTTGAAGGGCGAGCGTCTCGATTTCTTCAAAACGCAGAAACTGGAGTTCTTCGAGCCCGATGTGGCGAAGTTCCCTTGCCTGCAGTTGGCTTACGATGCCATCCACCAAGGCGGCAACATGCCCTGCGTGCTCAACGCTGCCAACGAGGTGGCCAACGCCGCGTTCCGCAAGGGACAGTGCTCGTTCCTCGGCATGGCCGACATCATCTCTAAGACCATGAGTCAGGTATCGTTCGATGCCAACCCCGATCTCGACGTCTACCTGAGCACCGATCGCGAGGCCCGAAAGGTGGCGGCATCATACCTATAAGCATCCATCAGCGTTCGTTGAGGCGCATAAGTCGCTACATGGCACGGCACATCATCGTCCATTGCATGGCTTGTCGTACCAGAAAACATGGGGCATTGTGGTTGCCAGCATAGCTCATCGTATCCGATAGCGCTGCCCATCGCACCCGACAGTGTTGCCCTTTGCATCCAACGGCATGGTCCATAGCATCCGAAAGCATCATTTATTATTCTTAAAAGCATAGTTAATCATTAGAAATGGAAGTATTCTTCATAAAACTTCTTCAGTTCATCCTCTCCATCTCGTTGCTCGTCTTTCTTCATGAAGGCGGCCACATGCTGGCCTCGAAGCTCTTTGGCATCCGAGTGGAGAAGTTCTTTATCTTCTTCGACCTCAGCGTGGGCAAGTGGAGCGGCAAGCTCTTTAGCTTCAAGCCCAAGAACAGTGCCACGGAGTATGGTTTGGGATGGCTGCCCTTTGGCGGCTATTGTAAGATTGCCGGCATGATCGACGAGAGTTTCGACACCGAGCAGATGCAGCAGCCCGCCCAGCCTTGGGAGTTCCGTTGCAAGCCCGCTTGGCAGCGCCTTATAGTCATGATTGGCGGTGTGGCCGTCAACTTCTTCTTGGCGCTTTTCATCTATTCGATGATCATGTTCCACTGGGGTGAGAACTACGTCAAGATGTCCGACATGACCCAAGGCATGAAGTTCAATACCGAGGCCAAGCAATACGGCTTCCGCGACCACGATATTCTTGTGGGGACAGATATCCGTCCGTTCAAGGATTTCAATGTCGACGTCTATCGCGACCTGTCAGAGGCGCGTTATTGTGATGTCGTTCGCGACGGCAAGCAGGTGCGTATCACCCTTCCGGGCAACATCAACCTGCTCAACATGCTGAAGGTTACGCCGCAATTCTTGCGTCCTTTCATCCCCGCGGTCATCGACACCGTGTACAAGGAGTTGCCTGCCGCAGATGGCGATAGTCGCTTGGTGGCCTCACCCGCTTGGGCCATGGGACTCAGCAAGGGCGACACCATCCTGGCCGTCAACGGCAAGAACATCGACTCATACAATGAGTTTACTGAGGAGATTGGCCGTATCAGCGATCAACTTTCGGCAGTTAAGACCCCAAAGGACAGCCTCCGTTTGCGTAGCGTTAGTTTCGTGGTGGCCAAGGCTGGCACATCGAAGCGCGACACCCTGCGCACCACTCTCACCGCCGACCTCAAGGTGGGTTTCGCCGTTCCGAGTCTCTATGGCCTTTACAACGATAAGACCACCCATGTGAGCTATGGCTTCTTTGAGAGCTTCCCCGCTGGTGTGAAGTATGGTTGGAACGTGCTTTCAGGCTATGTCAGCGACATGCAGTATGTCTTCACGGCCGACGGTGCCAAGTCGCTTGGTGGTTTCGGAGCCATTGGAAGTCTCTTCCCAGACACTTGGGACTGGTATATGTTCTGGAAGATGACCGCTTTCTTGAGCATCATCCTTGCCTTCATGAACATCCTGCCGATTCCCGCCCTCGATGGTGGGCACGTGCTCTTCCTGCTCTACGAGATCATTACGCGTCGCAAGCCGTCGGAGACGTTCATGGTGCGCGCCGAGTATGTGGGTGTCACCATTCTGATATTGCTTATGGTAGTGGCCAATCTCAACGACATCTTGCGTTGGCTTGGCATCATGTACTAAACCATTTACCTATAGGCAATGCCAGTCCTTACCCTGCGTATCGACTGGCATTGCGCTAAATGATACAACAACATTCAACACAAATCGATTTATGATGAAACAGCGATTGATTCTTATCATGGCCTTCTTTGCTTGCGCCATGACGATGATGGCCGACGGATGGACCACCATCACCAACGGCCAACTGTGGTACGACACCGATGGCAACGTGGTTCAGGCGCATGCCCCAGGCTTCCTGAAGGAAGGCAACACGTGGTACATGGTGGGCGAGGACCGTGCCAACTCATGGAACCCTGACGTGAATCTCTATGCCAGCGAGGACCTGCAGCACTGGCGTTTTATGGGAAAGATCATCGAGAACGGCGTCACCACGCCCGAGTTGGGCAAGACACGCTTCATTGAGCGTGCCAAGATATTGCACAACAAGAAGACGGGCAAGTATGTTGTTTGGTGTCATTGGGAGGGCGATAATTATGCGGCCTCTGAGGCAGCCTGCTTTGTGGCCGACCAGATTACGGGTCCTTACCGCTTGCAGTGGAGCGGCCGCCCGTTGGGCGTGAAGAGTCGCGACTGCAATGTCTTTGTAGACAACGACGGCACCGCCTATTTCATCTCTACCACAACAGAGAACACCGACTTGGGGTTGTTCCGCCTCTCGTCCGACTATTTGAGCGTGAAAAAGCACACCCGACTCATGGAGGGACAACGCCGCGAGGCTCCCGCCATCGTTCGCGTCGATGGCCTTTACTACATGCTCTCGTCGGCTTGTACAGGATGGGCACCCAACCAGTGCAAGCTAAGCGTCACGAAGAACCTGCGCAAGGGATGGACTCCCTTGGAGAACATCGGCGACAACAGGGCCTTTGGCACACAGGCCGCTGCCATCCTGAAGGTGGAGGGCACCAAGCAAACCACCTATCTCTATGTTGGCGACCGATGGATGGATCCCGACCTGCCTCGCACAAAGACCATCATTTTCCCTGTTTCGTTCAAGGACGGACAGTGCGTCTTTGAGTATCGCGACAGTTTCAAAATCAATTTCGAAACGGGTGAAGTGCAGTAATCGGCTCTGATCGTGGAAAAATTATTTTCACGTAAATATTTGGCATTATGGAAATTAATGCCTATCTTTGCAACAATTGATATAGAAAAGACTTCAAGGATACGGAATTCCGACATTGAAAAGGATGTCGGAATTCTTTTCGTTTTATCCTTGCCTAAATTGAGAAACAACTAATAATTACAAACATTATGGGATATATGTCGCAAGAAGGCTACGATAAGCTCGTGGCTGACCTCCATCATTTAGAGGCTATTGAGCGCCCCAAGGCATCTGCCGCCATCGCTGAGGCTGCCGATAAGGGCGACTTGAGTGAGAATTCTGAGTATGATGCCGCCAAAGAGGCACAAGTTCATTTGGAAGAGAAGATTAACAACCTGAAGATGACCCTTGCCCAAGCCAAGATCGTCGATATGAGCCGCCTCTCAACCGACGCCGTGCAAATCATGTCGAAGGTTGAGATGACCAACCTCGGACTCAACAAGAAGATGACCTACACCATCGTCAGTGAGAATGAGGCCAACTTGAAGCAGGGTAAGATTTCTATCAAGACCCCCATTGCACAAGGCTTGCTCAACAAGAAGGTGGGCGACGTTGCGGAGATCAAGATCCCCAGCGGTGTCATCAAGTTGCGCATCGACAAGATTAGCATCGACGCCTAATCGGCGCCACACAAGCAACCCCTGAATCAACAACATTAAACCACACAAGACTATGGCTACACTGTTCAGCAAAATTGCTGCTGGCGAAATACCCAGCTACAAGTGCGCCGAGGACGACCGCTTCTATGCGTTCCTCGACATCAACCCCGTCGTGAAAGGCCACACACTGGTCGTTCCGCGTAAAGAAACCGACTACATCTTCGACATGGAAGACGACGAACTGGCCGCCTTCGAGGTGTTTGCCAAGAAAGTGGCCAAGGCCATCCGCGCCGCCTTCCCTTGCAAAAAGGTGGCCCAGGTGGTGCTTGGGTTGGAAGTGAACCACGCTCACATCCACCTCTTCCCCATCAACAACGAGGCCGATGTCGACTTCAAGAAGCACGTTAAGTTGAGCGATGAGGAAATGAAAGACACCGCCGACAAAATCTTCGAGGCTTTTCAAAAGCTATAAAAGGGAACCATCGAAGAAAAAAAGCAATAGAGAATCCACCTCGTTTGGGGTGGATTTTTTTTGTGTCTTTGGGTAAGACAGGCGTTGGAATGTGCGATTCCAGCATCGGATAGACGGTCTATCATCGTTGATAAAACCATGGGTGTTCGCCGAATGGAAGTCTACCCTACTGTAAGATGTTACTATTCAGTGTTTTATTATAGTAGTCGTCGAAGGGGCTTACTCGTTTGGCTATCCATGCTCTCTGCCGGTCGCCAATATGAAAAAACATGCCCGCTTATTTTGTATTGTCTTCGATTTGCACTATCTTTGCAACAAGAAGACCAAAAGGGCCTCTTTGACACTTAAAAACTTAACAACACCTAACGTTTCCATGGACGACACCCCCTTTCACAATGGGTGATGAGCCATTTCACAAAGAGTGATGAGCCCCTTCGCGATGGGAAATCTGCCGTTTTACAAGGGGGAACAACTCGCATTGCGATAGGCGATGAACCGATTCTCATGGAACAACAAGTCGTTGTGCGATGCGCCTCTCTTCGTTCTATTATAGGCGATAGGGTGTGGAGCGAAAAAGGCTTAACCACTATACAAAACAACCGTAATAATCATACAAATCATGAAACAACGACAATTCCTGACGACCCTGGCCGCCACGCTGATGATGTCATTGGGCGCACAAGCCCAGCAACACCAGTTCACGGTAAACACCAAGCCGGGCGCACCCGTACAGTCAACCATGTACGGAATCTTCTTTGAGGACATTAACTTTGGAGCCGATGGCGGTCTCTATGCAGAGATGGTTGAGAACCGCAGTTTTGAGTTCCCCGACCGCCTGATGGGTTGGGGCACCTTCGGCAACGTCACCGTGAGCGACGTGAAGCCTGCTTTCGACCGCAACCCCCACTACGTAACGCTTGAGAGCGCTGGCCATCACCAGAAGGTTACCGGCCTTGAGAACCGTGGCTTCTTCGGCATGGGCTTGAAGAAAGACATGACTTACGACTTCACGGTCTATGCTCGCTTGCACAACTTGCAGGGCAAGGAGGCGAAGATTCGTGTGGAGATTGTCGACGATCAGGATGTTCCCATCGACAGAAAGAGCATCACCATTGGCAACAACAAATGGCAGAAGTACACCGTCCAGTTGAAGTCTAACAAGACCGTGGCGAAGGGTCTCATGCGCATCTTTCTGGAGAGCGCCGAGGCGGTCGACCTCGACCACGTGAGCCTCTTCCCCGGCGATAACTGGAACGGCCTGCGCGCCGACCTCGTGAAGGATCTTGAGGACCTGCATCCGGGCATCTTCCGCTTCCCTGGCGGTTGCATCGTGGAGGGCACCGACCAGGAGACGCGCTATCAGTGGAAGCACTCGGTTGGAGCAGCTGAGGACCGTCCGCTCAACGAGAACCGCTGGAATTACACCTTCCCTCACCGTCTCTACCCCAATTATTACCAGACCTACGGACTGGGCTTCTATGAGTATTTCCTGTTGGCCGAGAAGATTGGCGCCGAGCCTCTGCCCGTGTTGAGCTGTGGATTGGCATGCCAGTATCAGAACGGCGATAACGATAAGAACGCCCATGTGGCGGTCGACGACCTGCAGACCTACATCGACGACGCCCTCGACCTCATCGAATTTGCCAACGGCGACGTGACGACCAAATGGGGAAAACTGCGTGCCGACATGGGTCATCCGAAGCCTTTCAACCTCAAGCAGATTGGTATCGGCAACGAGCAGTGGGGCCCCATGTATCCTGAGCGCCTCAAGCCGTTTGTGGAGCAGATCCGCGCCAAGTATCCCAACATCAAGATTTGTGGCTCATCAGGTCCGACAGCCGGTGGCAAGGACTTCGACTATGGTTGGCAGGAGATGCGTAAGCTGAATGTCGACTTGGTGGATGAGCACTACTATTGTCCTCCCGGATGGTTCCTGAAGAACGCCGGCCGCTACGACAACTACGACCGTAAGGGTCCGAAGGTGTTCGCTGGCGAATATGCCTCACACGTCGCCGGCAAGGATGGCGAGCCCACGGTAGCCAAGAACAATTGGGAGGCCGCACTCTCTGAGGCCGCTTTCATGACAGGCCTTGAGCGCAACGCCGACGTTGTTTGGCAGTGCACTTACGCTCCGCTCTTCGCCCATGTTGATGGCTGGCAATGGCGTCCCGACCTCATCTGGTTCGACAACCTGAAGAGTGTGCGCTCGGTCAACTGGTATGTCCAGATGCTTTATGGCACCTATAAGGGTACCAACGTGTTGCAGCTCACCGAGAACGGCAAGCCCGTTGAGGGCGAAGATGGGCTCTATGCCAGCGCCGTTTACGACAAGCCCACCAAGAAGTTTATAGTGAAGATTGCCAATGCCAGCGACCAGCCGAAGCAGGTTGTGCTCAATTTCAAGGGCGCCAAGAACCTCGCTACAGCCCAGGTTATTTCGCTCCACGCCGACGACAAGCAGGCCACCAACTCGCTTGAGCAGCCCAACAATGTGGTGCCGAAGGAGAGCGAGCTTCAGGCCAACGGCAGCAATCTCACTCTGACCATTCCCGCACAGACCTTCCAGGTGGTTCGCCTGTAATCCCTGCGAAGTATCTGTCTACGCGTTGGGCCCAACCAGGCCCTTATACCCACAATCCCCGGACGAGCATCGTGCTTGTCCGGGGATTGTGGGTTAAAATCTAATGACCGATTGGGGTTATAACCAAATGTCTATTTGGTTGTTTGATAGGAATCGAACGGTTCGCTTTCACCTTGTTATTTTCCGTCGGGTCCGAGGTAATAGCCCAGCTCAGGCGGTTGGTTATAGGCCACGTTCTCTGCTGCCACGCTCTCTCGATAGGGCACGTCGGTCATCAGGCAGGCCACCCGATGGTTGGTGGGAATGGGCGAAACGTAGATGCGTAGCTCCGTGCTCTCTTCGTTGCGCACCACCACCTCTTCGCGCCAGTCGCCCAGGAAGTCGGCCGAGAGACATGGGTTCGACTTCGTTCCATTGTTGAAACGTCCGTCGAATCGCTGTACCATATCCATCGATTGTGTTGCTGGATTATACTTGGTCACCGTCTCATGGTCGAGCAGTTGGCGCGTCAGTCCTCCGTCCCACCAGATGGCGAAGTTGCACGACAGGTGCTTGGCCTGCCGCCTTGTGTCGCTGAAGTCCACCTCCTGTCCCTGCGTGTTCTCGTTGGGGGCGTTTCTTTTCTTCGCTTCTTTCTTGTCGAAAGGCGAAGTCAGTGGCACATTGGCGCTCCACACCTCCGGTCCGTAGTGTGTTGAGTCGATGTCGGCCGCCATGCCACGCCCCACATCGAAGTTGGCCTTGCGCTGCATTACCACTTGTCCTGTTGCCGCATCGCGTAGCTCCGATCCGTCGCGACGGTTTTCGTGCACGTCCCAGATGTATAGTTTGTGGGTCTTTGGCACCGACACGAGGTGCAGTGCGTCGCCATGTCCGAACCCCGTGTTGTAAAGTGTGCTGCCGTCATGGTCCACACACAGCGATCCATACACAATCTCGTCCTTGCCGTCTCCGTCCACATCGGCCACTCGCAAGTTGTGGTTTCCTTGTCCTCCGTCGGCCGGTCGGGCTCTGTTCACGAGTCCCAGGCTATCGGTGAGCGCCACCTGTTGAGGCTGCGGGTGGGTGTCGTAGTACCATTTCAGGCTGAGGTTTGTGCCGTCCCAGTTCCATGCTGCCAGTGTGGTTCGCGTGTAATAGCCTCGGCAGAACACGGCCGATGGCCGTTTGCCGTCGAGGAAGGCCAGTGCCGCCAGGTAGCGATCCGACCGGTTGGCGTGGTCGTCGCCCCAGCAGTCGCGTGGTCCCCGGTCGGGCACATAGTCCACGGTTTTCATCGTCGCACCCGTCAGTCCGTTAAACACCGTCAGGTATTCGGGTCCGCTCATCACACGTCCGTATCGCGCCGTTCCCACCTCCTGGTTTCGCCAGTCGGCCTTTGGGTCGCCAATGGTGCGCCCTGTTCCGTCGATGGTTCCGTCGGCTGTTTTCATCATCACCTCGGCCCGCCCATCGCCGTCGAAGTCGTAGGCCAGGAATTGGGTGAAATGCGCGCCGGCTCGGATGTTTCGCCCAAGGTTAATGCGCCACAGGCGTGTGCCGTCGAGACGGTAACAATCGATGAATACGGGCGATGTGAAGCCCGCCTGTGAGTTGTCGTGAGCGTTGCTTGGCTCCCATTTCAGGATCATTTCATACTCGCCGTCGCCATCCACGTCGGCCACGCTGGCATCGTTGGCCGAGTAGGTTACGGGCACCTTGCGCAACGTTTGCGGTGCGTTGTCCTGACGGTTGGCGCCTTGCTCGCCCCGCATGGCTCGCCGTGGTTGCTTGCGCCGTGGCCATAGCGCCATGCTATCGGTGGTGGTGGGTGGTGTGAGCGGAATGGCCAAATAGCCGTCGGGCGCGTTGGCAGGCAGGGTGAACGCCCCGTCGTGTCTACCGCCCCTGACGCTGTAGGTGGCCCCCTGTTGCAAGGGCGCGTCGTCTACGAAGAACGTGCCGCCCTTCTTCAGCGGTTTGGCGTTGAGGCGCACGCCGTTTCGGTACACGTTGAAAGCCTCATGGCGCTTGTCGCCGGGTAGCGTTCGCCACGACACTACGACCTTCTGTCCGCTTCGGAACGCCACCACGCCCCGTCCGATGCGTTCGGTTTGCATCTGTTTGTGGTTGTAGCGCGCCTGCGCTTGGCAAGCCAAGGTGCTTGCCGTGAGCGCCAAGGCCAAAACAATAGTTTTCATCATGACATTGTGTTGTTGTGTGGTTTTGTTGCCGTTCGGTTTGGGATGATGCAAGAGGCGCTGCCGCAAGGCGTTGGAAAACGTCCTCGGGCAGCGCCTCTCGTTAGGGTTGTTTGATGCGATGTTACTCTGCGGGCTGTTTGTCGGCGTCCTGCGGCATATAGCTCGAACCGTCGAAGCAGTGGGTGCACAACTTGCTCTTGGGCAGGCCGATGCTCTCCACGAGATCCTCGATGGTATTGAACTTCAGCGATGACAGGCCCAGTCGGCGGGCAATCTCCTTCACCATGCGCTCATACTGTGGTGAGCCCGTGGTGGCGTATTTGTCGAGATCCTTCTCGCTATCGCCCTCAAAGTCTTGGATGATGCGGCGTGTGATGAGCTCCATGACGCTCTTCGACGAGGTGAAACCGATGAACGGGCATTCGTAGACCAGCGGTGGGCAGCTGATGCGGGCGTGCACCTCCTTTGCTCCATACTCGAAGAATGTGCTGACGTTGTCGCGCAACTGGGTGCCACGCACAATCGAGTCGTCGCAGAACACCACACGGTTTCCCTTCAGGATGGCTCGGTTGGGGATGAGCTTCATCTTCGCCACGAGGCTACGTCGCGATTGGTTGCTCGGTGTGAACGAGCGAGGCCATGTCGGTGTGTACTTCAGCACGGCGCGCTTGTAGGGAATGCCGTGCCCCTCGGCGTAGCCCAGTGCCGTTCCCACACCACTGTCGGGTATTCCGCAAACGAGGTCGGCCTCGGTGTCGTCTTTTGCGCCCATGATCTTACCATTGCGCTCACGCACATCCTCGGTGTTGATACCCTCATAGTCGCTCGTCGGGAATCCGTAGTACACCCAAAGGAATGAGCACACCTGGCAGCGGGTTGCAGCCTCTTGTAGCACCTCCATGCCATTGGCCTTGATGCGCACAATCTCGCCTGGTCCGAGGTCGCGCACCGTTTCGTAGCCGAGGTTGGGGAATGCGGTCGACTCGGAAGTGGCAGCCCATGCGCCCTCCTTACGTCCTAAGACGATGGGTGTGCGGCCCAGGAAGTCGCGAGCGCAGATGATGCCGTCTTCGGTGAGCACGAGCATTGAGCACGATCCGCGCACCTTGCGAAACACGTTGTTGATGCCTTCCACAAACGTCTCACCCATGTTGATGAGCAAGGCCACCAGCTCTGTAGGGTTGATGTTGTTGGCCGACATCTCGCTGAGGTGCATGTGTTTAGCCAAGAGTTCGTCGGCAATTTCGCGCGTATTGAGGATATGGGCCACGGTGACCACGGCGTAACGCCCGAGGTGGGAGTTCACAATGATGGGTTGCGGGTCGGTGTCGCTGATGACTCCCAGGCCAGCGTTGCCCTCGAAGTCGTCGAGCTCATCCTCAAATTTCGTACGGAAATAACTACTCTCCAAACTGTGTATGGAGCGGCAGAAGCCCTTTTCCTTATCCAATGTGACAAGGCCGGCACGCTTGGTGCCTAAGTGCGAGTTATAGTCTGTACCATAAAACAAGTCGTTGGTACAGCTGCGCACTTCGATGGTTCCAAAGAATCCTCCCATATTACAATATGTTTTGTTCTCTCAAAAGATGGCTGCAAAGTTACAAAAAAATCCGCTTGTAGACGGTAGAATCGCCTATAATTCTATCGCCCCGCCCCATGTTTTTTGCGATGTTGTGGTTGGCGCCCATGGCTTCGGCCCATTCTTCCACGATTGTGCGAACCGTTTTTCTGACAAATTAACAACATGTGATGGCAGATAACTGAATAAAAATTAGTAATTTTGCACCATATTAATATCAACGACTATAACAGATGGAAGAAAAGAAATTTAAGCGTACCACTGTCACTGCCGCCTTGCCTTATGCCAACGGTGGTGTTCACATCGGTCACTTGGCTGGTGTATATGTACCTTCAGACATCTATGTGCGATACCTCCGCCTGAAGAAGGAGGACGTTGTTTTCATCGGTGGATCCGATGAGCACGGCGTGCCCATCACCATACGTGCCAAGAAAGAGGGCATCACGCCGCAAGACGTGTGCAACCGTTACCACAAGATCATCAAGGACTCGTTCCGCGAGTTCGGCATCTCGTTTGATGTGTATAGCCGCACCACTTCGAAGATCCACCATCAGTTTGCCTCCGATTTCTTCAGCAAGCTCTATAAGGACGGCAAGCTCGTGGAGCAGGAGAGCGAGCAATACTACGACCCTGAGGCCCACCAGTTCCTCGCCGACCGCTACATCATGGGCACGTGCCCTCATTGTGGCAACCCCAACGCCTATGGCGACCAGTGTGAGAAGTGTGGTAGCGACCTCTCTCCCATGGAGCTCATCAACCCGCACTCCACCATCAGCGGCGCCAAGCCCGAGGTGCGCAAGACCAAGAACTGGTATCTCCCGCTCAACGAGTACCAGGGTTGGCTGAAGGAATGGATCCTCAATGGTCATAAGGAGTGGCGCTCCAACGTGTACGGCCAGTGCAAGTCGTGGCTCGACATGGACCTGCAGCCCCGTGCCATGACACGCGACCTCGATTGGGGTATTCCCGTTCCCGTAGAGGGAGCCGAGGGCAAGGTGCTCTATGTGTGGTTCGATGCGCCCATCGGTTACATCAGCAACACCAAGGAACTCTGCGACGCCGATCCTGAGCGTTGGGGCTCATGGCAGAAGTGGTGGCAAGATCCCGAGACCCGTCTCGTTCACTTCATTGGCAAGGACAACATCGTGTTCCACTGCCTGATCTTCCCCACCATGCTCAAGGCCCATGGCGATTACATCCTTCCCGACAATGTTCCGGCCAACGAGTTCCTCAACCTCGAGAACGATAAGATCTCCACATCACGCAACTGGGCAGTGTGGCTCGACGAGTATCTCGTCGATTTCCCGGGCAAGCAAGACGTGCTGCGCTATGTGCTCACGGCCAATGCGCCCGAGACCAAGGACAACAACTTCACTTGGCGCGACTTCCAGGAGCGCAACAACTCGGAGCTCGTGGCCATCTATGGCAACTTTGTGAACCGCGCCTTGCAGCTCACCAAGAAGTATTGGAACGGTGTGGTGCCCGAGTGTGGCGAGTTGCTGGAGGTCGACAAGCACGCCATCGACGAGTTTAAGGATGTGAAGGAGAAGGTGGAGCAGTATCTCGACAACTTCAAGTTCCGTGAGGCCCAGAAGGAGGCCATGAACCTCGCACGCATCGGCAACAAGTATATCACCGAGTGTGAGCCTTGGAAGGTTTGGAAAACCGATCCCAAGCGCGTGGAGACCATCCTCTACATCTCGCTCCAGTTGGTGGCCAACCTCGCCATTGCCTTTGAGCCGTTCTTGCCCTTCTCAAGCAAGAGCCTGCGCGAGATGATCGACATGCCCGAGTTCGACTGGGCGCAGCTCGGTCGCACCGACCTGCTGAAGCCTGGCCACCAGTTGGCTGAGCCCCACCTGCTCTTCCAGAAGATTGAGGACGAGGAGATCCAGAAGCAGCTCGATAAGCTGGCCGCCACCAAGGAGGCCAACGAGAAGGCTGAGGCCGCCAAGAGCTACAAGGCCGAGCCCGTGAAGGCCAATGTGCCCTTCGATGATTTTGAGAAGCTCGACATCCGCGTCGGCCACATCAAGGACTGCCAGAAGGTTAAGAAGTCGAACAAGCTGTTGCAGTTTACCATCGACGACGGAAGCGGCACCGACCGCACCATCCTTTCGGGCATCGCCAAGTTCTACGATCCCGCCGACCTCATTGGCAAGGATGTGCTCTTCGTGGCCAACTTCGCTCCGCGTAAGATGATGGGCATCGAGAGCCAGGGCATGATTCTCTCGGCAGTAGATGCCGATGGTTCGCTCCATGTTACCACCACGCTCGACCAAGTGAAGCCGGGCAGCCAGGTGGGATAACCCATACTGCCCACCGACAAGCCTCGGTGACAAAATCTCATAAGCCTCGCCTACAGGTCGTATTCCTGTAGGCGGGGCTTTATCCCAAATCGGTCATTAGACCGAAATGGGTGAGTTATGATGATTTTATGGATTCTTTCCAACTCTTGTCAGCGTTTCTTTCGGCATCTTGCTTCCATTCGCGTTTCGCCATAGCCCGCTATGGCTTCAACGAGAATGTCGCAACCTGCTCGAAACAAACACTAACAAGAATTGAAATCTAATGACCGATTTGGGATTATTGTTGTTGTGCCCCCAAGGTAGAAGCTTGTTATGCGCTTTCGGCTCCCCGCCAAGGAGGGTGGGGGCGATGCGCCATCGTTACGGCAAACATAAAAAAACTGACAGCCCTTCCGTTCGGGCAATCAGCAAAGGCGCCGTAGCGCATGTGTATTAAAGGATATGATTGTGTGAAAATGCGATAGAGATGTGCTCTTCGCTGTGTCGACACTTGGATTCGAACCAAGGACCCCCACCATGTCAAGGTGATACTCTAACCAACTGAGCTATGCCGACAGATGTTTCAGAAGAGCCTAAGCGGCCAAACGGCCTATCACTTAAGCGGATGCAAAGTTACTGCTTTCTTTTCATCCTTGCAAATTTTTTGCAAACTATTTGCAAACCTTTTCATTCTTCGCCCCTTGCCGTAGGCTATGGGCAGAAGTCTCGCTTTTCCCCCAGGCGCCCGTCCTCCAATGGTGCGACGGGTGCCTGCGGGGTGGGGTGGCGCTCGCTGGAAGCTTATCGCTTCTTGTCGTTGAGCTTCAGCAGGCGCTTATATTCCTTCTTTGTGATGCGCATGAACGAACCGTGCTGCGGTCCCGTCACGCCCTCTATGTCCACAGGGTCGTGGAAGTTGCGCAGGTTCTCGTCGGCCTTGCAGATGCGGTAGTGCTTGGGCCTGTCGCTATATTGTATGTATGCCACGCGCCATGTGTTGTCGCCAATGAGTTGGAAGGCGCTCGATCCCTCACATTTCTTGTGGCCCTCAAAGCTCACATAGTCGTGCTCCACGGGCTCGCCCCACCCGTAGATCAGGTGGTCCGACACGGCCGTGTAGATGCCAGGCTTTCCGCCTTCCTTCTTGATGAGCATGTGATACTTGCCGTCGGCGAGCAGGTTGATGTCGGCGTCGATGGTGGCGTAGCCCCAATCGAAGAGCAGGCGAGGTGTGGTCAGACGGGTGAAATCCTTCGAGGCGTAGCTGTAGTACATGCGGTCGTAGGCCTCCTCTGCGCGGTTGAGCATGGAGTAGTAGATCATGTATCCGCCGCGTTCGCCATTCTCCCATACATAGTTGGGGTCCCAGAACACCTGCGGCGCCCACACCCGGTTGATGGTCGACCAATCCTTGTACGGACTCTTGGCCGTCTGCCCGTCGCAGAAGATGGCCATGCCTTTGCGGAAGTCGAACGTCACCGACGCCCAGTTGATGAGGTCTTTTGAGCGGAGCAGGTCGATGCCGTAGTTGTCCCACTGATGGCTCTTGGCCACACACATGTCGGTGGTCACCATCACATAGCCTTTCCTGTTCCATGCGCGGGTAATGTAGGCGTCGCGTGTGCCGCCCTCTATGCGCGCATGCTCCTTCGGGTCGAAGATGGGTTTTCCGTCGAGAATGTCCTGGTAATGGTAGCCGTCGCGGCTCACGGCGTAGGCCGTCCACTCTCCACGGTCGCTCATGTGGCAATATAGGTAGCCGTAATCGCCCTTCACGGGGTTCTGTGCCTGGGTCGTGAGCGATGAGGCCGCGATGAGGGCTGTAAGGAATAGTTTTTTCATACGAGTTGTTTTAGTCGCCACAAAGGTAGCCATTTATTTTCGGGATGTCAATCTTATGCGTGAAAAATGCCGTTTTTTCGTATTTATTATAATAATTGCATCCACTTCGATGTTATTATCATGTAATCAGGTTTATTTTTAATAGGTATAGCTATAATCACTAAAACGCTTATGAATAGATTATTTACGACGTTTACCCTGCTGTTGCTCGGTGTGGCCTCGCTATGGGCTGCCGAGGGCGATAGCACTGTGGTAACCTTTGATTTCTCCACGACGGCCAGCAGCCATGGCGCCTACACGGGAAGCCTGAAGGACGGTGCCCGTCTGACCACCTTTGCCGGACAGCCTGTGCTGGCGCTTGGCGACGACGGAGGCTACTTCGATCTCGGTGCCGAATTTGGCAAGGCGCTGGGCAAGCTCAGCGCATTCTCCATCACCACCGATGTGTTTATCCCAGAGACCACCGACACCGCCCGCAATGGCAACTTCATTTGGTGCTTCGCCCATTCGTCGTCGGCGGGTTATCTCTTCTATTCCGCCAAGGGACAGCGCTATGCCATCACCAAGACCAATTACGCTGGCGAGGAGGGCCTGAAGGCGCGCGCCACCATGACGCCCAAGCTCGGCCGATGGTTCAACCTGGCGGTTGTGATGCGTCCAAACGGTCGCGTGTATCTCAACATCAATGGCTCGGGAGCGGGCATAGCTAAGGTGTCGATCACACCCGCCGACCTCAACGAGCTGGTCAACAACTACCTTGGACGCAGCTGCTATGCCGGCGACCAGCCGCTCAAGGGCGCCATGTACCACAACTTCAAGTTGTGGAACTACGACATCAGTTCCAAAGAGCTCGCGGCCATCCGCAACGACGCCACACGCGAGGCCATGAACGCCTACATCGACTCGCTCGAGCAGGCGCGCAAAGACTCGCTGCAGAAGATCGAGGATGAGGCCCTGCTGGCCACCTTCACCATGCCCGACCTGCACCACCTCATCGACAATGTGGACCTGCCCACCACCTACCAGGGCGCCACGGTGGAGTGGACCACCAGCCATGCGTCGGTCATCACGGCCGATGGCGTCATCACGCGTCCTCCCTATGGCGCTGAGGAGGCCACAGCTACGCTTACCGCCCACCTCACCCTGCGCAACGCACGTGTGGAGAAAACATTCGACGTGTCGGTCGTGCCCAATCTCTCCGAGGAGGAGTGCTTGGCCTACGACCTCGAGAACCTGACGCTGCCCAACAAGCGCAACAACCTCTACGACCAACTGGTGCTGCCCACCGTGGGCCGCATGGGAACCCTCATCACCTGGCAGTCGGCCGATACCGAGTGGCTCTCCAACACAGGCCGCGTCTTGAAGTCGTCGGCCACCGAGAAGCACCACGTCACCCTCACGGCCACCCTGCTACGCGGACAACTGCGTCAAACCAAGACCTTCGACGTCTATATCCACCAGCACGAGCCGTATAAGAACTACCTCTTTGTGTATTTCCCCAGCAACGACAATGAGAACCTCTATTACGCCATCTCGGAGGACGGCTACAACTACACACCGCTCAACAACGGACAGGCGTTCCTCAAGGCCGACACCACCACCATCATGGGTGGCCTGCGCGACCCCCACATCCTGCGTGGTGAGGATGGATGGTTCTACATGGCCGTCACCGACATGAAGTGTGCGCTCGGATGGAGCAGCAACCGCGGACTGGTGCTCATGAAGTCGAAAGACCTCATCCATTGGGACCACCACACCGTGCATTTCCCCACGAAGTATGTGGGCACACAGTTTGCCAACGTCACGCGTGTGTGGGCACCCGAGACCATTTGGGACCCGCAGGCCAAGAAGTACATGGTTTATTTCTCCCTGCGCACCAACGACGGAGCCATTCCCTACGACAAGGACTATTATTGCTACGCCAACGCCGATTTCAGCGACCTTGAGGGTGAGCCCACCTACCTCTACGACCGTGGGTCGGCCACCATCGACATGGACATCGTCTACAACGAGGCCGACTCGCTCTACCATGGCTTCTTCAAGAACGAGGACCTGGGCGGCATCTGTAAGGTAACGGCGCGCACGCTCACCGCACCCGAGGGTGCCCCGCTGGGCAGCCAGTGGTCGGCACCGTCGCCCACGCTCCAGCAGACCAACGAGGCCGTGGAGGGTGCCGGCGTGTTCAAGCTCATCAACCAGGACCAGTGGGTGCTGATGTACGACTGCTACACATCGGGCCACTACCAGTTCTGCTCGAGCTCCGATCTGGGCACCTTCAACTTTGTGCAAAACACCGCCACCAGTGGCGCCTTCACACCGCGCCATGGCACCGTCATCCCCATCACCGAGGAGGAAACGGAGGCCCTCTTGGCCGCCTTCCCGCCCGTGGCGGCCACCAAGCTGGCCCTGCAGGGAGCTGCTGATGTCAACGTGAAGCAGGAGAACGTGGCCATCGACGGCACATCGGCCTTCATCCCCGTGGAGCAGGGCACCGATCTCAGCCATTACGACCCACAGCTGGAGGTGTCGCTTGGCGCCACCGTCACACCGCAAGGTCCGCAAGACTTCACCCAGGGCCCTGTGAGCTACACCGTGAGCGACGGCACCGCCTCGAAGACCTACGCCGTCACCGTTGAGGTCAACGGCAACCCCATCCTCCCCGGCTTCCACGCCGATCCCGAGGTGCTGGCGTCGCGCAAGACAGGTCGCTTCTATGTTTATCCCACCAGCGACGGTTATCCCCACTGGGGCGGCTCCTTCTTCGATGTGTTCTCAAGTCCCGACCTCGTGCATTTCACCAATGAGGGCACCATTCTCAACCTCAAGAGCGGTGGCGATGTGTCGTGGGCCACAGGCAACGCATGGGCGCCCTGCATCGAGGAGAAATGGATGGATGGCAAGTGGAAGTATTTCTTCTATTTCAGCGGACACAACAAGAACCTGAACACCAAGACCCTTGGCGTGGCCGTTGCCGACAATCCCACCGGTCCCTTCAAGGCATCCGCCAAGCCCATCGTGTCGACCACGAAGGGTGGACAGATGATCGATTCCGACGTGTTTACCGACCCCGAGTCGGGACAGACCTATTTCTATTATGGCAACGGGCAGATGCACTACCGCCTCTTGTCAGACGACATGATGTCGACCGTGGGCGATGAGTACACCCTTACGCCCAGCGGCGGGTCGCTCGCCGACTACGCCTACCGCGAGGGCACCTATGTGTTCTATCGCAACGGCATCTATTATTTCCTTTGGAGCGTCGACGACACTGGCGCCGCCAACTACCACGTGGCCTACGGCACCGCCAAGTCGCCCACCGGTCCCATCGAAGTGGCGGCCAACCCCATCGTCCTCATTCAGGATCCCAGTCAGCAGATCTATGGCACAGGCCACAACTCAGTGGTCAACGTGCCCGGCACCGACGATTGGTACATCGTGTACCACCGCATCAACAAGGGCTACCTCAACGACAGTCCCGGTGTGCACCGTGAGGTGTGTGTGGATAAGTTGACCTTCGACGACCAAGGTCGCATCAACCGCGTAACCCCCACACGCCAAGGCATAGAGCCCATTGACAACCGTGCGCTCATCGAGGCGGCTACCGCCATCGCCTTGCCCGAGGCCGGCACTGGCAGCAGCGCCAACGCCAAGGTTACCCGCGTGACCTATTATAGCGTTGATGGCACCTGCCTTGGCGCCAACGCCCCGCAGAGCCATGGTATCTTCATCCGCAAGGAGATGCGTGCCGACGGGTCGTCGCGCAGCCTGAAGATCGTAAGGTAACGTTCCGCCATCCTCGGCGTGCGCCGCCCCCACACCTCTATAAAAAGAGCTCCTATTTCGGGTTTCATCCCAAAATAGGAGCTCTTGGTTTTGGGTGGGGCGAATAGAATGAAGCGGAAAGAAGTCAACAACCTACAGTGAAAACTACACATTTCTTTTCTACGACGGAAATATTTGGCCGAAATACGCGATTCTTAGCGTGTTTACGCAAATGCCTAATATTCAGCACGTTGTGTTTTGCTTTCAACATTTAGCACTCCATGTTTTACAAGAAGCTTTGCGGTTAGGCATCTTTCGCATTGCGAAACATGCCCGTCGGCATTGCGAAAGACGCCAAGCGGTGGCTCGGTTAGGCATCTTTCGCAAGTCGAAAGGTGCCTTGCCGCAAGCGGAAGTCACATTTTTGTCGTTTGGAAAGGGCAAAAATGATTTTTCCGCGCTCTATTTCACCCAAAATCGCGACACACTTTTTTCACCAAAACTCCTAACACTTCCCTCGCTCCACCATCTCTTGCAATTTCTCCACGAGACGCGGCACGGCATACTCGGTGGCCTCCTCCTCGTTGACCCACACGTATCCGTCGGGTGTGGCGGGGCGCTTGTCGGTGTTGAGCAGGTAGAAGTCGGCGATGATGACGCGGTGGGTGAGCACGTGCCGCACGCCCTTGCTGAGCAGCGTGAGTTGGCCTTGGAAGGTGGGCACAGGTTGATCCTCGTAGACCAACGGCTCCCACAGCCCCTGCCAGATGTCGCCCTCCCCACGCCTATGCAGCGCCACATGGCCTTGGCACCGCACCCATACGTATGCGAGGTGGCGCGTGCGGCTCTTCACGGTCTTCTGCTTCACGGGCAGCGTATCGGTGAGGTGGGCGTGGTAGGCCACACACTGATCCTCCAGAGGACACTCCGGGCATGCTGGCGCCTGCGGTGTGCAGAGGGTGGCTCCCAGGTCCATGAGCGCCGAGTTGGCCGCTCGCCACGGCGCCTCGCCCCGGTGGGTGATGGTGGTGGCATGGTCGTTGAGGCCGAAGAGGCGATCGCCCACGATGCGGAACTCGCGTTGCCCCTCGCTGCTGTTGATGGGTGTGTGGATGCCCATCAGGCGGGCGAACACCCGGTAGGCGTTGCCGTCGATGGCCACCGCGGGACGGTTGAAGGCGAAGGCTGCGATGGCGGAAGCCGTGTAGGGTCCCACGCCCTTGAGCCGCTGGATGTCGGCCAGTGTGTCGGGAAAGCGACCTTGCGCCACAATCTGCCTTGCTGCGGCATGTAGGTTGCGCGCACGGGAGTAATAGCCCAGTCCCTGCCAGAGCTTCAGCACCTCATCCTCCGACGCCTCGGCCAACTGCTGCACGGTGGGGAAGCGCTGCATGAACCGCTCCCAATAGGCCTGGCCTTGCGCGATGCGCGTTTGCTGGAGGATGATCTCGCTGAGCCAGATGGCGTAGGGGTCGTGGGTGTGGCGCCACGGCAGGTCGCGCCCATGGCGTTCGTACCAGCCGATGAGCGCACTCAGAAATGCGGAAGCGTCGATCATGGCCTCCTCCTGCATTCAGGGCAGATGCCCTTGATCATGTAATTGACGGTGTGGGCCGCGTAGCCCTCGGGAAGCGCCACCGCGGGGATGGGTGTGTCGTGGAAACAGAAGATGCGGTGGCAACGCTCGCAGTAGAAATGCACATGCGTGTCGTCGTCCTCGCCGTCGTGGTTGTGGTGGGCCTGGCACAGCTCATACTTCACCCCACCATCGCCATCCTCCAACTGGTGCACCAGGCGGTGCTCGCGGAAGATGACGAGGGCGCGGAAGATGCCGCTCTTGTCGATGGTGACAATGCGCTGCTCCAGTTCCGACAACGATGCGGGATGCTCCGTTGCCGCCAAGGCCTTCACCACGACGATGCGGTTGGCCGTGGGCTTGATGCCGTGGCGCTCAAGCAGGTCTACACTTGTTGATTCGTCCATATCATTCATTGCTCAGTGACGATGTGGCGGGCCGTGCGAACCACACCCATCGACTGGGCGCAAAGGTAAGCATATATCGTGGGATGAGCAAAAAACGAGCCTTATTCTTTTGCTATTCGGCTTGTTTGCGCTACCTTTGCATTCTACAAAAACGATACGCATGAAAATTATACAACCCCAATTCGAGATATGGCCACAAGGCCCAGGCATAGACGGCATTTACCGACAGGTAGAACGTGTGGGCCGCGTGTGCTACAAGAGTGAGGACCACTGCACGCCCACCTCGGCGCGCCCCTTCGTGGAGCGCATGCTGAAGAGTGGCCACCTGGCCATGCTCGAGCATGGAACGGTGTGCCTGCGCGTGGCCACAGAGGGCACGCTGCCCGATGAGGCCGCAGCCTACGCCCGCTACCGCGACAACAAGTTCTCGCGTACCCATGTCGTAGACGGTGTGGCCTACATCACCACCAACCTCAGGGTGCTGGCGGAGAACCAGTGGATGGACGACCTCGGATGGCTCTGCGAGCCCACACCCCACCACGAGCGCCGCGTCACCGTGCATTTCACCACACAGATCTCCATCACGCGCGAGTTTAACCGCCACCGCGCCAACTCGATGGCCGAGCAGTCGACCCGCTATTGCAACTATTCGAAGGATAAGTTCGACAATGAGATCGGCATTAACCTGCCCCTGTTTGTGACAACACTGCCACAGGGCGACGCGGCCGAGGCCATGGCCAGCGGCCACATCGATATAACCGGCGACGAGCTGGTGGAGCTGGCGCGTAAGGTGGCCACGGGCGAGGCGACCGACATAGAGAACTGGCTCTTTGCCAACGCCGCCGCAGAGCGCGCCTACATGAACCTCATCGATGCTGGGCGCAAGCCGCAGGAGGCACGCTCCGTGCTGCCGCTCGATGCCAACACCGAACTGGTTCACACGGCCTTCGTGTCCGATTGGAGCCACTTCTTCGACCTCAGGGCAAAGGGAACGACGGGCGCACCCCATCCCGACGCCAAGACCCTGGCACTGCCCCTCTACGAGCTCTTTGTGGAGAAGGGATGGCTGGAAGGTGAGAAGTAAGAAAATAACCTAAAGTAGATGATGGCAAGACTTGTTAATTATTATCCTGTGGGCATTCAGACCTTCGAGAAGCTTCGCGAAGACCATTACCTGTATGTCGACAAGACAAAGTATATCGTAGACTTCAGGCAAAAGAAGATGTCTTACGTCTTTCTGAGTCGGCCCCGACGATTCGGCAAGTCGCTCTTTGCCTCCACCCTCCATGCCTATTTTGCCGGCAAGAAAGAACTCTTTGATGGGCTGGCCATCGCCGATTACGAGAAGGAATGGAACGCATACCCCGTGCTCCATTTTGACCTGAGCGGAGCCAAGCACATGGACAAGGAACAGTTGGACCGCTACCTTTCCGACATGCTCGACGACCAAGAGGCCGTGTATGGATACAAAAGCCAAAAGATAGACCCTAACATCCGGTTGAAAGACCTGGTGAAGAAGGCGCATGAGCAAACCGGGCGGAAAGCGGTGGTTATCATCGACGAGTATGACGCACCGCTGCTCGACGTGGTGCACGAGAAAGAAAACCTGCTGCCGCTTCGCCAAACCATGCAGAACTTCTACAGCCCCATTAAGTTGCTCGACCCGCACCTGGAGTTTGTGTTCATCACCGGCATCACCAAGTTTTCGCAACTCAGCATCTTCAGTGAGCTGAACAACCTCGAGAACATCAGCATGTTCGACCAATATTCGGCGCTCTGCGGCATAAGCCTTACGGAGCTTACCACGGCGATGAAGCCCGATGTGGAAGCGCTCGGCGAGGCACTTGGCATGAGCTATGAGGCGTGCCTGGAGGAGTTGAGAAGTTACTACGACGGCTATCATTTCAGCGAACATTCGGAGGATGTGTTTAACCCTTTCAGTTTGGTGAAGGCTTTGAACGCGCAGAAAATAGCACCTTATTGGTATGGATCGGGCACACCCACTTACCTTATCAAGACCCTTCAGAAGTATCACGTCAATGTGATGGATATAGAAAAGAAGAGTTGTGATGTGGACGATTTCAATGTGTCGCCCGAGCAAATGGTGTCGGCTCTGCCGTTGCTCTACCAAAGCGGCTACCTCACGATCAAGAAATTCAACCCCATGCTGCATCGGTACACCCTGGAATATCCCAACAAGGAGGTGAAGATGGGCATGCTCAAGAACCTCGCGCCCAACTATCTCTCGCCGGTGCAACTCGACAACAGCAGCGTGGTAGGCGACTTGTTGGAAAAGCTCTACGAGGGTAATATCGAAGGAGCGATGGTAAGGTTGAAGGCGTTTCTTGCCAGCATATCCAATCGTTTGAGCAACAAGAACGAACGCGACTTCCAAACGGTGTTCTACCTGATATTCAACTTGATGGGAGCCCACATGCGGGTGGAAGAGGAAAGCGCGATAGGCAGGGCCGACGCCGTGGTTCACATGCCGGAGGCGGTGTATGTGTTCGAACTGAAATACGACGGGTCGGCAGAGGAGGCCATGAGGCAAATAGACAACAAGGGATACCTCATTCCATACTCGGCCGACGGAAAGCGGTTGTATAAGATTGGAGTGAACTTCTCGAGTGAGCAGCGAACCATCAACGAATGGGTTATTAAGGAAGAATGAATATTATTAGATACCTTATCAATATGAAACGACATTACGCATTATTACTTGTGGCCTTGATGGCCCTCACGGCCGGTACGGCCCACGCCATTACGCGTGAGCAACTGGCGCAGTATGCCTCGTCGCTCAAGGGCAAGAAGAAGGCGGAGCTGAAGACGGCGCTCTACCAACTGATGAACAACGGAAAGCGGGTGCTCTCGTATGGATCGGGCAATGCCGGAACATGGTGGGGATTCTACGTCACCGACCGCGACCCGGAAACCAATCAGGTCATCAACCGATACAGCAGCGACGTGTTCTATTTTGGAAAGAGAGGCGAAGCCCCTGGCGGAATGAACATTGAACATTCGTTCCCGAAGAGTTGGTGGGGAGGAACCCAAAACCAAGCTTACAAGGACCTCTACAACCTCTACCCATCGGCCTCGAAGGCCAATGGCGAGAAGGCCAACTACCCCATGGACGTGGTGACCGACGCCACGTCGGAGGAGGTGGGCTACGACAAGGTGGGCAAGGGCCGCAGCACCGCCAAGGCATGGGAGCCCGGCGACCGCTACAAGGGCGACTTTGCGCGCGGATACATGTATATGGCCGTGACCTACTCGAACCTGACCTATGTGAAGACCGGACTGCAAACCATGGAGAGCAACGCATCGGGCTACCCCGGAATGAAGACATGGGCCACGACGCTCTACCGCCAATGGAGCAAGCACGACAAGGTGGACAGCCTGGAGGTGGCGCGCAACAACGCCGTGTGGGGCATACAGAACAACCGCAACCTCTTTGTGGACTATCCCAACCTCGCCGAGTATGTGTGGGGCGATAGTGTTGACGTGGCCTTCAATCCCGCCAATGCCATTACCACCGCCACCAACGACAACCGCTATGGCTCCTTCAATCCGCCTACGCCACCTACGCCTCCCACGCCCGACGACTCGACCGAGGTGGCCGTCGGCTATGTGTTCGCCAAGTTGCAAGGCACCCTGCCCACGGCTGGCAAGCGCTACCTCATGGTGGCTGGCACGGGCAGCGGGCTCTACGCCGCCAAGCCTGTGGCGCTCGCCAATGGCAAGAAGTTTGGCTACCTCTACACTGAGGGCGTGACGGATGAGGACGGCGAGATCCGCCTGACCTCCGACAACGACGCCTACACCTTCGAGGAGGCCAATGGCGGATTCTACATCAAGGACAGCCAGGGACGCTACTATTACCAAGAGGGAACCTACAGCTCGTTCACCCCAACCACATCGCTTGCCGACGCCGACGTGTGGCACGCCACCGCCAACACCGACGGCACCTACACCCTCAAGGCCACCGACTCGGGCAACATCATCATGTATAGCGGCCAGTTTAAGTCGTTTGGCAACTATGCCGCCAACAAGCAAGACGGCAACCTCTTGCCCTACCTCTACGAGGAACAAAAGGAGGCGGCGGGCATCGGGGCGCCCACCCTCACAACAACCGCCAGCAACCCAGCCGTCTACACCCTGCAGGGCGTGCGCGTAACCAAGCCCACCCAGCCCGGTGTGTATATCCGTGGCGGTAAGAAGTTTGTGGTGAAATAAGAACCTCGGGCCGACCCCACACAACAACAGCAAAGGGCCATTCCTGCCGAAAAGCCGACGGGAATGGCCCTTTGCCATCATTGTCAAACCCACAGGGAGAGGCGACCCCGTGTGGGCCGACCTATTCGAAGGTTACGTTCCCAACATGCTCGCCGATGAAGATGCGGGCGAAGTCGGACGTCTTGTACCAACCGGGTTTGCCCGGCATTTTGTCGTGGATGTACTGCCCGTTGATGCGTAGGTTCTTGAAGTGGATGCCGCTGAGGGTGCGCTGTTCGTTGTAACCCGTCAGGAGCGAGAGGTTGGCGTGTGAGCCGTTGTAGCTGATGTTCTCGAGCGTGATGTCGTGAATGCCGCCACCGGGAGCGTGGCAATACTTGCGGTTGTAGCACACGCGGAAGTTGAAGAGCATGCCCTCGTCGATGTCGTCGATGCGGATGTTGCGGAAGGTCATGTTGCGCACGGTGATGTTGTCGCCGTTGTTGATGGCGATGCAACCCTGGTAATCAATCTGCTTCTCGCGCTGCTGAAGGATGTCGATGTCGTCGTACACCACCTGCTCGATGACCTCATTCCGCTCAATGTCGCCATGCAGGCCAATCATGATGGGATGGGCCACGTCGGCCCAATACACGGCGTCTGTCACGCTGATGTTGTGGCATCCTCCGTGGTAGTCCTTGCGGGTGCAATAGATGGTGGAGCAATCGTCGCTTGTGCGACAAAACACGTGGTTGTAGCTCACGTCGTTGCTGGCAAAGACATTCATGCCATCGCCCCACCCATACCAACTGATGACCTTGGCGTTGCGCACGCTGACACGCTCGCTTCCGCCCACAGGAATCTGCGTGGTGATGGGACCGTCGACCACCACGTCGGTAGAATACCTGACCATGATGCCCTCATGCTGGCGCTCGGGATTGACAATGCCGTGACCGATGACCTTGGCGTGGGATGCCTGCCATACCGAGGCGAAGCCCTTGATGTAAGCGCCGCCGGCTACATAGAGCACCTGGTTGCTGCCCACACGAATGGAATCGTTGCCCAAGTCGTAATAGCCGGGACCATAAAACAGCACGTCTTTTTTCTTCATCCCCAAGGCCTTGGCCACTTGCCCGGCGTTCTTGTAGACGGGGGTGGCGGTGTTGGCGAAGAGCTGCAGGTTATGGTAGGTGTCGCCGTTGACCTCCACCGAGAGGTCGAGCGGACGGTCGAGCGAGAAGCAAACGGTGTTGCCGTGGAGGGCCGTAGCGATGTTTTTCGACAACGGACGGACGCGAGCGGTCTTCACGTCGCCCTTGTTCCACGTTACTACCACCTCGACCTTGTCGGTGAAATCGAAGTAGGCCACCGACGATTTCTCGATGGTGTGGCGACCGTTGTTGGTGTGGTCTACGTTCCATGCGTAGGTGTCGACCGTTTGCCAGAGGCCACCCGTTGCCCGGACGCGCACCGTGAAGTCGTCGTTCAGGGGCGCACCCGATGGGGCGGGGTAAGTGGTTACGTTGCCGGCAAAGAGCGCCAACGACAGCAGTTGCAAGAAAAGGAGGGTGAACAAGCGGTGTTTCATGTTTTATCGGATGATGTATTTTTTGCCATTGTGAATGATGAGGCCCTTGTAGTCAGCTCCCACGCGTTGCCCTTGGATGTTGTAGCGCTTGTCGCCTGACACCTTGTCGGCATGAATGTCGTGAATGCCGGCGGGCAGGGTGTAGGGTATCAGTTCGACGGGAAAGTTGGTGGGGACGTAGTAAGTGGTGTGGTCAACCGTTCCGTCGTCGTTGATGGTGAAGTAACAGGGACGCTTGTTGCGGAGGTGATACCATTGGGTTCCTGTGGCCTTGCGGAAGTAGTAAGGGGTGCGTGTGCTGGCTGTCATGCGCATGGTGAGGGCCAGGTAACGCTGGTCGGCCAAATTCTGCAAGTCGTAGCAGGGACCGTCGACGTTCTCATTGGTAACCTTCCAAGCCTGCTGTTGCAACGCATCACCTTCCTTTTTGGCTGTAAACGTGGCGTTGGCGTAGGGCAAGCCCTCCACGGTGTTGTTGGTGAGGTAGGTGTCGTGAAACCGGTCGCGGATGAGATAATAGCCCTCGGGAATGGCGCTGTCGAGCGTATCGCTGAGGTAAGCGACGTAGCAAACGGTGTAGCTCTTGCCGAAAAGGGTGTAGACGAGTGTGTCGACGATGGTGGTTTGGATATCATTGTAGGTCACGCTACGCTCGGTAGAACCGCTGCTCCATTGGAAACGGATGTCCTTGAACGTGCTGGGAACGTAAGGGGCAAAGGCCACCTTGTCGCCCGGTTGGCACAGACATTGCACCGTGTCGACCTTTACCTTGCCGTTGACCGTCATCTGGGGACGGAAGTATTTCAAGTGGACGCGTATTGTGTCGTATGAGATGGCACCTCCTTGGTTCTTGAATGCCACGGTGAACAGGGTGTCCCTGCGGAGGTTTTTCACTGTGATGTTGCTGCTGGTGGCGCCTGTGCTCCATGCGAAAGATCCGAAACCGTCCTTGGAGGCAGCCTTCAACGTGATGGCGTCGTCGTAGAATATGGTGATCGAATCGGTAGCCGTCACGCCATTGTAGGTGGCCGACACCTCGACGGGAGTTGGTTCGCAATCGCCTTGAACGGCAATGGAGAAGCAGAGATAGCTCTTCACGCCATGCTTGTTGGTGTAGCAAACGCGATAGACATAGCTCTCGTTGGCGGTGACGGTGAGGTTGCGTGTGGTCTCGCCGGTGTTCCATTGCCACTGGCCGGTGTCCTCGCTGCCGTCGCGAAGCTGCGGCAACAACTTGATGACCGTTCCCTTGGCCACACCTGTGTTGTTGTTGGTCTTGAAGGTGTTGACCAGTCCTCCCAACTCGTTATGGCTGAGCGTGTCGTTGCCCACCACCATCTTGGGAGCGAGCAGCGTGGGCACTTCCTCTGCCGTGGCCTTGTGGTCGCGGTAGTTCATCAGCACCGAGTAGCCCAGGTGGTCGTAGCCTCCACTTGTGGATCCTTGTCCACCGCCATCGGGACCGTTCTTGATGAGGTTGGCGTAGGCCATCTCCGAATAGGGCATGTCCTTGCCAAGCACGCCTTGGTAATGGCCAATCACCGTGCCCCAATAGGGGCGAATCTGGTTGCCAAGGGCCGGACCGGTCATCGTCCACGCACGGCTGTCGGTGTAATAAATGCCACCGCTGCCATACTTATAGTTGGTCCAGGGCAATCCCTCGATGTTTTGCGTCTGTGCGGCAACAAACTCTATGCCGGCGGCCAAGCGGTTGTCCATGAACGAGAACAGGTCGTCGCCTTGGTTCCAAGCCATGTGGGCGATGTCGATAGCCAAGCCGGCGGCCATCGTGGCGTGGCCGATGTCGCGTCCACTCTCCTGCATCTGTCCGATCGTTCCGTACGAAGAGGCTTTCAGGTTGGCGGGAGTGTTGGTAACGGTCACCACGAGATTGCCCATGAACTCGGTCAGACCATCATTCAAAATGGGATTGGCCGTGCGGGGATCGGTGAACGTTCCCACCTGGTCGTACTTTATATAGCTCAGGCCTTGGTTATAGATGAACACGTCGTCGCACAGCACACCGATAGACATGACACACAGGGCGTTGCACAATCCCCAGTTGCTCCAATAGTGCCCAGGGGCTTGCCACCATCTCCCAACGTTCTCCCAGGTGCCATTGCGGCCACGAAGGAAGCCCATGGCAGAGGGGTACCACACCTGCAACATCCATTGGCGGAACTGCTCGAAGCGCTCGGGCGCCCAACCTTCATAGTCGCGCAACAGCTCGGCGGCTTGCGCAAACTGGTAGCCGTAGAGGCCTGCAGCGAGGGCGTAGTTGGAGTCGCCACCGATGCCCTTGGTGGTGTTGGCCCATTGCATGAGCACATTGATGGCATGGCTGGCATTGGCCTTGTTGCCCGTTATTTTCCAAACGAGGGCGTTTTGGTAGGCTATTGTGGCACCGCGGGCTGCGTTGATGTAATTCTCTCCCTTACCGCCACCGCGCACAATGGTTTGCACGGGCGATGTGCCAGCGGTAGATTGTGCGTAGGCGGCTTGGGTCAGCACTTTGACGGCGGCCGTGATGGTGGGGTCGCCCTTGGCCAATAGATCCTTGATGCGGTCGAAATCTTCCTGCGTGTGCAGGCCTCCGGGATGCACGAATCCGCGGTTGGTGTTGTAAGATTGGGCCGTTACTCCTATTGTAAGGAGCAAAGTGGCGAGAAGTGCGTAGATCTTCTTCATGGTTGTTTATGTATTTCTGTAGTTTTGTTTCTGATGTTCTCCCTCATCGTTGAGGGTGTTTAGATGCGTTATTCGAGGTGTTTCGCTGCGTCGCTGAGGGTGTTTGGATGCGTTGTTGTGGATGTTTGGATGCGTTGTTGTGGGTTATGAGGACTTGCGTTGATGTGTCTTGAAATCGAGAATCGTGAGTTTCGCGCTTGCCCATCTGTGGGTTAGAAACCGGCGGCCTTGAGCGTTCGTCTTACGAGAAGGCGCGTTCGGTAAAGCCGACCCTCCACCCCGCGCAGCGAGAAGGAGGTGATTTGAATGATTTCTTGTGTCGATTTGTTGTCGAACCTACTGAGTTTGTAAACCCACGCATCCTTGTCGGACATGCGGTTGACGACGCGCTGCTCGACCTGTTCCATTTGTTGGCATTCCAACTCGTGCTGTTCCACGATGGTCTGGGGCCTCATTTGGGTTATCATACGCCTGCAATAGGCTTGGTGGCGCAACCAATCGGTGCGTTTCTGATAGGCAATGGTTATGGCGAGACCTTTTAGACCTTCGGGAAGGATGATGTCGATCGTCAGGATTTTGACGAACACCTCTTGCACGAGATCCCTGGCGTCTTCTTCGGGTATGTTGGCTTTCAGGAAAATGGCCAGCAGCATAGGAGATGTCTCCTCATACAAACGACTGATCGTATCGAGATGTTGGGTGGCTCTTGTTTCCATATAGGGCAGCTTTAGAATGGTTTTCTTCCGCAAAGATAAGGTAGAAATCCTAAGGCCGCAACGATTTGCCCCACCAAGAATATCAATCCCACCAAGGCGATGCACTTATCGTCTAACAGTTTGACATTTAACTGATTGCGGAGAAATAGCCTTTGCACTTTTCCGTGGGAAAGTGCAAAGGTACTTACTCTTTCAGGCTTTTCATGTAGTCTTTCGGCGTCATTCCTGTGGCTTTCTTGAAGGCCACGAGGAATGGGTTGCGGCTCTTGAATCCACAATGCTCGGCAAGGGCGGTGATGGTAAGGGTGCGACTGTCTGGTTGTTGGGCCAACTTCATGAAGGCTTTGATGCGATATTCGGCAATGAAGTCGTAGTAGCTGCGGTTCAATACCTGCGAGAACACCTGCGATAGCGTGTGGGTGGAGCACCCGATCGCTTGGGCCAGGTCGGCCATTTGCAGGTCGGGGTTGAGGTAAGGCTTCTCCTTTTCCATGTAGCTAAGCAATGCCTGCTGCCATTTCCGGCCTTCCTTCTTGTCGAGTCGGCTCTTTTGGTACTTCACGGGTTGCGGCGCGAAACGCTTCCAGAAGTAAGGCTTCTTATGGTAACGGCACCACGCCACATGGCCGATGAGCGCCAACAGCAACAACACTATAATAAGGAGGAGGATGGCGCCCGATGTCATGGGCACGTCGACCACGATGCATCCATTCACTTCAGGCATGCCCACCGCCTCTATGCGGAGCGTGTATCGTCCAGGCCACAAGTTGCGATAGGCAATGATGCGTGTGCGGTCGGCCATGTTCCAGTGGTCCTCGTGGCCTTCCAACTGATAGCGGAAGGTCAGGTCGCGCGTGTTTCCGAAGGCGAGAGGTGTGAACCTCACGGTGAATTCATTGTTGTGTCGGCTCAAGGTGAGCAGGCTGTCGAGCAGCACGCCACTGATCTCTTCGGGTGTGAACCAATGGTCGGTTTGTATCTCCGACAATGTGATGGGGATATGGCGGAACTTCGTTTGGCGGATGTCGCTTAGCTTGGCGTACACCAATCCGCCATTGGTGGCGGCCCAATAGGTGCCGGATGACTCGTCGATCTGTATGGCGTGCGATTGGAATTGCGAGTTGGCCAATCCGTCGATGTGGCCAAACCGACGCGCCGTACCTTGTTTGTCGACGAAATAAATGGCATCGGAGCAGGTAATGATATAGCACTTGTCGCCAAACGGTAGGATGTCGAGGAGCGTGCTGTAGCTGTCCAGATCATTGAAGCTGAGTCCCCTTAGGATGCCTTCGGCGGGGTCGATCGTGCCTGGAAAGCCGTTTTGTGGGATAAAGATCATGCGCCCATTGGCCAACCGCTTGATGCTTCTCAGCATGCCCATCTTAACCAACCTCGGCATCATGCCTGACGTGGTGATCATGTGATAGTAGGAATTCCACATACATTGTCCACTTGCTGTGGAGATCCAACCTTGTCCATCGTTCGCCAATCCGATGCAGAACACTTCGTTGTCGGGCAGTTGCGAGTTGCGCGTGGTGTAGAGATGTAGCGTTCCCGAGCCGTTGCTGTAGTGGCCCAATCCGGCCGATGAGCAGATCCACACTCCTCCCTTGTCGTCGCTCACCATATCGTAGATGTTGGCTCGGGCCAGTTGGGCCAGTTGGGGCGAAGGCATAGGTGCGAGCGTGTTGGCGCTTATGCGGTGCACCCCACCCCCAATGGTTCCCACCAGATAGGCATCGCCCACCTTTCGTATGCTTGAAACGATGTCGGCGCCCAGCGTCTCACGCCCCACGTAAGCAGCCGTTTTCCGCTTTTGGTCGACCACATAGAGTCCATTGCGTGTGCCCATCAATATGCGGTCGCCATCCAACAGGAAACTGCGTACGGCATGATCGGCACTGTCGAACACCCCAGGCAGGCGGAACGTATGGAAGATGCCACGGTTGAGATAGCTGTAATCGACACCGAAGAAGTTATATCCGATCCAGTCGATTCCCTCGTTATCGCGACAAAACACCATGGCATTATTGATGCGCATCCTTGTTACATTGGCAGACGAGGCCAAGGGTTGGCTTGTGTATCGGTGGGTGATCGTGCGACGGTTGGGGTCGACCTGCATGCAGCCGTCGAACGCCGTGACCACCAATAGCTGGCCTTGGGCATCGACCGAAAGGTTGGTTGCCGCATGGATATCGCTGATAAAGGAGGAGAATTGGTTGGTTTGGGGGGTGAAAACGAGTAGGCCATGCTCACGCGTTCCCAAGTAAACACGCTTTTTGTCGCTGGCCATCGATAAGAGAGTGGCGTGGGTGAATGGTGCGGGCAGGCTGTGGAAACGAGCCGCCTCGGGGCGTTCCACCGGTGCTGTTGCCACCCGATTGGCAGCGAGGAGGCACAAATGCTTTCCGCAAACCGCCGTCTTCCTCACACTGTGGTTGTTTGTCGGCTGATGGGCAAAGATGTTAACCGTCTCCACCCGGTCGTGGCTCATCTTGAAAAGCCCTTGTGCCGTGGCGATGAAAAGCGTTCCATCGGAGGTGCGCAAGAGGTCGAACACCTCCGTGTCGATGACGTCTTGATGCACGCGGCGCATGGAAAGATGTCGCCGGTCGACTTTCCATAGGCCCACATTGTTGCCTATCAGCAGCGTTTCCCGGTCGTTCTCCATGATGGTGTTGACGCGCAAGTTTCTTTGTGTGTTGTTTTCGGGGAAGTCGATGTTGAGGAGATGTGTGCCGTCGAAGCGCGACACGCCCTGCTCGGTGCCGAAGAACACGAAGCCATATTGGTCGCGTAGCACACTCGTCACCGTCGCAGAGTGCAGTCCGTCTTCTTCAGTCAACGTACCCCATTGCCTTGTTTGCGCTCCGCTGCCCAAGGTCAGTAGGAGGAGGAGATATAGTAGGTTTTTCTGTTTCATGCGTTGGGGGATGATAGGGGGTTATCGGCACCCGTTGCGTATGTTTCGTGGGTGGTGGCAGAGCACCGCCTGCCGGAGCGACTCGTCGTCCATGTGGGTGTAGATTTCGGTGGTTGCTATGTCGGCGTGCCCCAGCAAAACCTGTATGACGCGCAGGTCGGCGCCTCCCCTCAGCAGGGCTGTTGCGAAGCTATGGCGTAGCGTGTGGGGCGACAGGGTTTTCTTGATGCCCGCCGCCTCGCCCAGCCGTTTCACCATGATGAGGATCATGGTGCGCGTGAGGTGATGGCCCCTTCGGTTAAGAAACACGTAGTCGTCCTCTCCGGGCTTGATGCGCATCTGCCTCCTATCGTCGAACCAAAGCTCCAGTTCGCCCACCGCCCGTTGGGAGATGGGCACCAGCCGCTCCCTGCCTCCCTTGCCCACGACGCGCATGAACCGCTCGTTGAGAAACAGGTTCGACAGCTTCAGCTCCACCAGTTCGCTCACCCGCAAGCCACAGGAGAAGAACACCTCTATGATGGCTCGGTTGCGGTGGCCCTCCGCTGAGGTAAGGTCGATGGCGGCCTCAAGCCGGTCTACTTCCTCGGTTGTTAGGTATTCGGGCAGATGCTTGGGCAGATGGGGCGACTCCAACAGTTCGGTAGGGTCTACCTCAAGGTATCCGTCTACCACGAGGTAATGGTAGAACGTGCGCACGCCGCTGAGGATGCGCGCTTGGCTCTTGGGGCCTATGCCCCGCTCGTGGATCCAGGCGGCAAAGCGTTGCAGGTGGTCGAGCTTCACGTCGGTTGGCGTGAGGCCCTGCCCGCTTAGGTGGTTGAGCAGCAGGTTGAGGTCGTGGCGGTAGGCGTCGATGGTGTTTGGCGAGTAGTTGCGCTCCAGTTTCAGATAGCGCATGTAGCGCCTGATGAGTGGCGCCAGCGTTGTGCCGTGGGGTCCCTCGCCCTGTGTTTTTGTGAACGATTTGCTTTGCGCTTTATCCATTTTAGCTTACCTTTGCATGAGATAGATGGCGCATGGCAACCCGAAGGCGTGCTTTCGTGGCGCTCGTGCCATCTATCAATATGGCAAAATTAGCCAAAACGAAGCAAAAGACCAAGGAAATGAAGAAAATTCAGATTGTAAACGGCCCCAACCTCAACCTGCTGGGAAAGCGCGAGCCTGGCATTTACGGCAGCCGTTCGTTTGAGAGCTGCCTGTCCGCCTTGCGCGAGCGTTACCCCGATGTGCAAATAGATTATTACCAAAGCAACATCGAAGGCGAACTCATCAACAAGATGCAGGAGGTGGGATTCTGTTATGACGGCATTGTGCTCAACGCCGGCGCTTACACCCATACGTCGATCGCCCTGCTCGACTGCATCCGTTCGTTGCGTTGCGGGGTGGTGGAGGTTCACATCTCCAATGTGCACCAGCGTGAGGAATACCGCCACCACTCCATGATATCGGCGGGCTGCAAGGGTGTTATCTGCGGCTTCGGCCTCGACAGTTACCGTTTGGCCATCGAGGGATTGCTGGCCGATATGAACCAAGCGAAGGGCTGATGATGACTCTCGACGACTACATTCTCAATCACATTGAGCCCGAGGGCGACTACCTTCACCGCCTTTGGCGCGCCACCAACATCCACACCATTCATGGGCGCATGGTGAGCGGCCACCTGCAAGGGCGCCTGCTCAAGTTGCTGGTGCTCTTGCTCAAGCCCCAGCGCATCCTCGAGGTGGGAACCTTCTCGGGCTATTCGGCCCTCTGCATGGCCGAGGGACTGAGGCAGGTGCACCTCTCGCGTGGTGCCGAAGGCGTGCGCCCCATGCTCTACACCTATGAGATCAACGACGAGATGGAGGACTTCACGCGGCCCTGGATTGAAGGGTCGGATGTTTCCGACTACATCGATTTCCGCATTGGCGATGCCATAGCCGAGGCGCCCCGGTTGGGGTTGGCGTTCGACATGGCGTTTCTCGATGGCGACAAGCGCACCTATGTGGAGGCTTACGAGACCCTGTTGCCCCTCATCAGCTCCGGCGGCGCCATCCTGGCCGATAACACCTTGTGGGACGGGCACGTCGTTGACCCAGCCTACGACCACGACCATCAGACGGTGAGTATACGCCAATTCAACGACCATGTGGCCGCCGACCCACGTGTGGAAACCGTCATCCTGCCCGAACGCGATGGCATGACGCTCATCGTGAAAAGGTGATAGCGCCCTCCTTACTTCCAAAGACAAGGGGGCTATTCCACGAGCTCCTATTTCAGGATGTCATCCCGAGATAGGAGCTCGTGGTGTGTGTGTTCGGGTTGTGCGCCAATGGTGGCTAATGGGCTTCCTGGATGAACGCACCGTTTTGCTTGACATACTGGATGAGGCGGTTGAACACCTGGCTCTTTTGGAGCGTAGGGATGTTGCCCGTGAGGATGAGTTGCTTGCGCGCCCTTGTGAGCGCCACGTTGAGTTTGCGGTCGATGACGCGCCCATCCTCGGTAAACGAGTTGGCGGTGAGGAACTCGAGTTGGTAGCGTTGCTGAATGGTGAACGAATAGATAATGACATCGCGCTGCGACCCTTGGTAGCGCTCTACGGTGTCGATGCTGATGTTCTCCAGCTCGGGCATGCCCAACTTCTCTATCTCCTTGCGTATCATGGCAATCTGGTTGCGGTAAGGCACAATGACTCCCACGGTCTTTGCGGGGTCGAACTGTTCGCCGTAGAAGCGCCGTGTGCGTCGCAACATGTCGGCCACGATGCGCGCCTCGTCGGTGTTTACCTTGTCGGAGATGTCGGGGCGTCGGCAATCGGCCGAGGCGATGAAGATCATTCTGTGCTCCGAGAGCGCGCGGTCGAGGTCGTCTTGGCTCGTTGCGGTGTAGGCCAACGATGTGGCCCTTTGGTGGGCGAGGGGCACAGGCTGCAACCGTTCGGCAAAATAGAACTCGTGGTTGGGGAACTCCGCGATGTCGGGATGCATTCGCCCCTGCCGTGAGAGGATGCCGATAAACTCGCTTCGGTGGTTCATCTGCTCGATGCGTATGAGGCGTTCGAAGAGCGAGTTGCGGCAATCGGTGAGCCCGATGGCGTTGAGCCGCTCATCGTCGACCACCGACTGGCTGGCGTCTTGCTGCACTACGGCTGGCAGTTGCTTATAGTCGCCGACGAGGATAAACTTGTCGGGTCGGGTCAGCAAGCCCACGATGTTGGGTTCCAGGATTTGGCTGGCCTCGTCGACGATGGCCAGGTCGAAGTGTTTGAGGTCGAAGAGGTAGGTTCGGCTGAGCATGGTTGCCGTGGTTCCCACGATGACCTGCGTGTCGAGAATCTTGCCTTTGATCTCCACCAACTTGCTATATTGCTCCAGTGCGTGGTCGAGCAGGTGGTTGCGAAAGCGCTTGTCGCACGTGTGCTCGTTGCCGATGCGCAAGAAATGGATGCCATTGTCGCATAGCATGCCGCATATCTCGTCGACCGCCCGGTTGGTGTAGGCCATGAGAAGCACGTTCTTTCGAGGGACCGTGGCGTCGCCGTCGGCTTGCCCCTTCGTGTTGGGCGCAATGGTCTCCTTGACCAGGTATTGCAGGGCCATGCTCGTCTTGCCCGTTCCCGGCGGACCGATGAGCAGGAAGTAATCGTTGGCTTGCATGGCGCGCAGCACGATGTCGTTGTAGGAAGGATTGTAGTTGCGGCTGAGGCAAACCGTCGGGTTGCGCTTGGGTTGGCGCTGGCCGAGCAGCAACGCACATTTCCCCGTTTTGTCGTTGATGAGCTGGTGGAGGCTGCGCAAGGCCGATGTGGCGTTGGCTCCGGTCTCCGCATGCTCTATGCACCACGCCACGGGATGGTTGCCCACGGTGTTGCGCCGTCCCGCCTCCTCAAAGATGTCGGGGTTTTGCTGGCCATCGCTCAGTTGCACCGTTACCTCGTCGGAACGAATCTCGGTAAGGGCGCCCCGGAAGAGCAACGACCTACGCACGTCGGGCAGCCCCTCCTCGAAATACGGATAGAGGTAAACCACGTCGCCCATGCGGAAGTTGGGCAGGAAGTCCTCACCCTGGTTGGGCACGCTTAGCGTAATGATGTCGTAGCCGTTGTAGGTCGACGATTGGCGCTTGTTGGTGATGCGCAGGTTCGTATAGATGTTTCCTGTTTCTTTTTTCTCCGTGAGGGGCATGTTCCAAAGGTCGGCCGCCGCGTTGCCCGTGCCTTCCACAACCCCCAAACGGCTTGCCAGTTGCTCGCGGTAAACAAAGTTGGCCATGTGGCAGAAGTAGCTATGCGTGAGCGGGTCCATGTCGTGCAAGGGCTCTGTTACCCCACATAGTTGTGGGTAAAGGTAGTTGTTCCAAAAATTCTCGTTCACCTTCTGGGTGCGAAGGGCCAGTGGGTCGAGCTCGTCGATGATGGAGTTGAAGCCATTGCGGGCAATGTTGAACTCCGTCGTCACTATCTGGTTGCGCAGCTGGATGGCCTCGTCGATGAGCTGTCGGAAGTAAGTGGCTCGCGGAAGGCCCGTGGGCATGGGATATTTGGAGTAGAGCAATCGGCCGTCGATGCTGTTGTAGGGCAGCGAGAAGTTGCGACTCAGACACTCGTAATAGAGCAACAACTGTACGTAGTGGGGCTCGGTGAGCATGCTTCCATGCACCGTGGACCGTTGGGTTTCGAGCGAGAAGTTCTTGCCCGACTTTTGCTCGACAAGCAGCCGGAGGTCGGTCGTCATGAGGTCGATGCGTCCTTGCAGTCCCATCTGCTCGCATACGAAGCTCGGTTCGAGAATGGCCTTGTGCCGGTCGTATGTCGATTGGAAGAGCGCATCGACCGCCTTCTGTATGTTTTCCACCTGTTTCCGTGCCTCCAGGTGGAACGATGTTTGCTTGTTGAGGTCCTGGCAGGTGCAGTATTCGAGGGCTTTCTCTCGGAAGTTCGACTTGAACGTCACCGTCCAGTCGTAGTCCTCGCCCTTGTTGATGATGTCGTCGAGCGCGCTTCCGGCAAAGTTTCCGATGAGGATGGCTTGCGAGTTGGCCGCCTCTTTCAGACGCTTGAGGGTGTAGACGAAAGGCGAATGGCCATAGGGCGTGAAGCAAGCGGCCAGCGAACTGATGTCGATGAGAAAATCGGGCTCCACAATAACCTGCCTCACTTGGCACGCCTCTTGGCCCTGTTGAGGAGCCACGTCGATGAGGTTCACCTGCGTTCCCGCCTGCAACAGGTCGGCGAGGTACTGCAAGCGCGGCTCGCTGCAGTCCACTTGGAGCATTTTTTGATCAGCGTCTTGTGCCGTCTCCACCGTTACCATGTAGCCTTTCACGGCACGCACAATGCACCGCACACATCGGCGGTCGATGTGTCGCATGGAGGGTTGAGGCTTGCGCGACATGGGTATGTGCCCGATGAGCTCGGCAGGAATGTCGGTGTCGAACACCTTGGAGATGAGCACCGCCAGCGCGCGACAGTCGTAGAGCAGCTCCTCGCGTTGGAGTGGGGCGGCGCTGTTGGAGTCGTGTCGCATCTTTTGGATGTCGAAATAATCGTTCACCCCGATGCGTTTCAACTTGCAGAGCACGTCGACCTTGGCAAAGAGCGACCCGATGGCGTCGGGCGTTCCGGCCAGCCCAGCGGCGCATGTGAGCACCAATGTCTCGTGCATCAGTTTGTTGAGCGTGGCGGGTTTCACCTCCGTCGCCGTGGCGATGTAGGCCACGCGATGGAAGAGCTCGGTGGCGGTGATGTTTGAAGTCATGCTTGTCGGAGGTCTACTGTTGGTTTTTGTCGACCTGAGTCTTCTCCCATTCGATGAGGCGGCGCTTCAGGTCGCGCCCCCAGTGGTACTCTCCGTAGGTGCCGTCGCTGTGTATCACGCGGTGGCATGGCACCAGTACGGCTATGGGGTTCTGCGCAATGGCCGTGGCCACGGCGCGCACCGCCGTAGGCTCCCCTATGGCCTCGGCCACCTCTTGGTAAGAGCGCGTCTGCCCGAAGGGTATTTTCAGCACCTCCTGCCACACGCGAAGTTGAAACGCGGTGCCCCGTAGGTCGAGCTGCAGGGGTTGGCGGAGTTGTCCAAAGGCCACGCGGCTCACGGTGTGGGCCATGTCGTCGTCTTGCGTGGTGGGTGTGTATTCGCCCCATCGCTCGGCCAATTCGTGGATGGTCTCCAGTCGGTTGAAATCAAGAAACTGCAGGTCGCAGACCCCTTGCTCGGTTCGTGCCACGATGATGTCGCCAAAGCGGCAATCGCTAAATCCGTATACTATCTCGTTACTCATACTTGCAAAGATAGTGTTTTGAAGTTAAAAAAAAGCGGTAAATGGTTAAAAAGTGGTGGCCTTTCGGGTGGTTCATCCCGAAAATGCTTACCTTTGCCCTTCCTGCCCAATGGGTGGGTGGAATCCTATGTTTACAAAATCAATCGATATGACACAAGAAGAACTGATGCGCCGGGCCATTGCCCTGAGCGAGAAGAGTGTGAAGACGGGCGGCGGGCCGTTTGGCGCCGTCATTGCCCGTGGTGGAGTAGTGGTGGCCGAAGCCTCAAACAGCGTGACGATCGACGACGACCCGACAGCCCACGCCGAGGTGAACGCCATCCGCATGGCATGCCGCGGACTGAAGACGTTCGACCTGAGCGGGTGCGACATCTACTGTTCGTGCGAGCCCTGCCCCATGTGCCTGGGCGCCATCTATTGGGCGCGCCTCGACCGTGTGTATTATGCCAACGACCGCAAGGATGCGGCCCGCATAGGCTTTGCCGACAATTTCATCTACGACGAGTTGATGATCGACCCCGACAAGCGCAACAAGCAGTTTAGCGTGTTGCTGCCCGAGGAAGGTCGTCGGGCCTTCGACATGTGGATGGAGAAGTGCGACAAAACCGAGTATTGATGCCTTGCCGGGCAACGTAATGGCACGGCGGATTATTGTCCGCCGAGCCGTTCGAAGAAGGTGATGACGTCTTCCCAGGTCTTAAACTCATCAGACCCGAAGGCCAGAGCGGTGCCCAGAAATCCCTCGCAGGGTTCCGCGTCGATGAAATAGTCGCCGTAGAGCAGCGCCTTCTGGTTGGTGTAAACCACGTGGTCGTGGGCGGGTGTGCTGAGATATTGCTCCGTCCATTCGGCCATCTGGCCCAGGGCGTTGTGGCTGTTGGTGGGCGCCGGCCCGACGATGTACACCTGATAGCGCTCCACGAGCATGGCAAACGCCTTTTGCAGGCACGACTTGGGATGGCCGTAGCTATCCTTCAGCGTCGACGAGTCGATGTAGACGATGGGGCGCTCGCGACCCTCCTGGCGGTCGTCGATCCAGCGTATGACGGGCACCACGCCATCGAGAAACGACCGGTCGTCCATGCGGTGGGCGCCATGGAAGTGGGCCGCCTGCGGATAATGGGCGGAGAACAGTCCGAACGTGTCGACCAGTTCATCCTTATCGCCAAACAGTCCCCAGACGCGTTGCTGCTCGCGCTCGCGCTCGTCGGCGTCCATGGCCTCGAGCGTGGTGAAGCACTGTTCGGTTATTTCCTGGTACTCCTTCTCGAGCGCCTTGGTCATCATAAATTCCTTCTCGCCGTCCTGTCGTGGGTTGGCCCACACCTGCTTGCCCGTCATACCATGGCTTTTTAGTGTCTTGGCCATCTCGAAGGCCGGGTTCACGCAGATGCGGTCGTATCCGTAGAGCATCTCCGTGTACATGCCGCCCATTGATGTGCCGATGATGAGGTCGGGACGCTCCTCCGCCGCTTTGGCGCGCAGCAGCTCCATGGCCTCGGCAGGATGGAGCGGTAGGTCGAACGCCACCACCGTGGCCTCGGGAAACGTTTCTTGGATGCGCTTCACCGTGCCCGAGGCAGCCGATGAGGCGAATCCGTGGTTGTACATAATCTTCTTGCCCCGCATCAGGTCGGGGAATTGTTTGATGTATGGATTTTCCATTTTGGGCTTGTATTTGTTGTGGTGCAAAGTTAATGTTTTTTGTCAGAAAACCATCAATCATCGGGGTGAATAAATTGTAGGAATGTGCCCGATGGTTTTTGCCTCAACCTCAATCGGTCATGAATGATAGAAAAATGGCTACCCATTCGGCCGATAAGGCTCAGCCCACCCTTGGGGCTAATAGGTAATCATTCGTGTTCAAACAAGAGAAAATGGGGTGGGGGAAGTAGGTTAAGGTGTTGGGGTGACGACCGATGCTCAATGGAGGGCGCCTCTGAATTAAGCCAACAATCTATAGCCGAATCTACACATTTCTTTTCCACGACGGATATATTTGGCCGAAATACGCCATTCTCGGCGCGTTTTCGTAACAGTCTAACACTCAAACGCTTATGCTCGTTACGCATCACTCAACAATCCGCATTTAACCGTCCACACTATAAAACATGCCTTTTCGCAACGCGAAACATGCCCATCGGCAATGCGAAAGACGCCAAACGGTGGTGCGGGTAGGCATCTTTCGCAACTCGAAAGATGCCTTGCCGCAAGCGGAAGTCACGTTTTTGTCGCCTCTGTTCCGCAAAAACGCCCATTTCGTTCGCTGGTTCACGCAAAAATCCGACACAACTTTCTAACCAAAAACCCTGACAGGCTTATCCATTGTTCGCTTTCAGCATAAGGCCCATGCCTTTGCCCGGGGCGCAAATGCCCGCAAGTAGGGAAACATGGGACCGACCCCATGTTGCGCCCACCTACGCAGCCTCGGAATGGGCAAATGGTTGCCGAAATCCCTCAAATTCAACCCCAAATCCCTATAATTCGCCCTATGGGCAGGGGCTATTCTCGTTTCTTTGTTGTATCTTTGCAAAGTAATCGTGTAGTGGGCTGGTGACCTTTTACACTTTGGTGGGGCCAACAGGCCAACACCACGCTCCGCGCTGGGCGCACGGCACGATAAGCCATTGAAGAGCAAAAACAACATACTGAAAACCCGCAAAAATATGAGAAAAATCATTCTGACGGCCTTTGTGGCCCTCGCAGCCCTCGGTGCGCAGGCCAAGGGTTGGACGCAAGAGCAAGTAGACGCGACCATTGTTAAGGTCAACAACTACTGGCAGCAGCACAACAAGGCCGAGGTGAGGTCCTTCTGGGACAACGCCGCCTACCACACAGGTAACATGGAGGCTTACAAGCTCCTGGGAAAGACCGAGTGGATCGACTACAGCACACGCTGGGCCGAGCACAACAAATGGATGGGAGCCACCGAGGCCGATCCCGCCAAGTGGAAGTATCGCCACTATGGTGAGGGCCACCAGTTTGTGCTCTTCGGCGACTGGCAGATTTGTTTCCAAACCTACATCGACCTCTACTGGATAGCCAACGCCAAGGGTGCGTCGGCACGCAACGAGCGAATGGTGCAGCGCGCCAAGGAGGTGATGGGCTATGAGGCCTATTCCAAGCAGAACGACTACTGGTGGTGGGCCGACGCCCTCTACATGGTGATGCCCGTCATGACGAAGATGTACAAGCTCACCGGCGACAGCCAGTATCTCGACAAACTCTACGAGAACCTGCTCTACGCCGACAGCATCATGCTCGACGAGGAGACCGGCCTCTATTTCCGCGACGGCAAATACATCTATCCCAAGCACAAGACAGCCTCGGGCAAGAAGGATTTCTGGGCCCGTGGAGACGGATGGGTGCTGGCCGGACTGGCCAAGGTGTTGCAGGACATGCCCGCCGACTATGCCCATCGCGACTTCTTCGTGAAGAAATACCAGCGCCTGGCAGCTGGTGTGCAGAAATTGCAGCAGAAGCAAGGCTACTGGACACGCTCCATGATGGACCCCACCTTCGCACCCGGTCCTGAGACCAGCGGCACCGCATTCTTCACCTATGGATACCTCTGGGGCGTGAACAACGGACTGCTCGACGCCAAGCAGTATCGCAAAACCATCGACCGCGCATGGAAATACCTAACCGAAACGGCATTGCAGCCCGACGGAAAGGTGGGCTACGTGCAGCCCATCGGCGAGAAAGCCATTCCTGGACAGGTGGTCGACAAGAACTCGCAGGCCAATTTTGGCGTGGGCGCATTCCTGCTCGCTGCCTGCGAATACCATCGCTATTTAGACAAACAGAAATAACTTAAAACCATCGACTAATGAGAAAAGCATTAATCATCACCGCTATGGCTGCCATGGCACTCAGTGTGAGTGCAGCCAAGGTCAAGGTGAAGAAGGTCGCAGAGCCTGTGGAGCAGATGCCCACATGGACCGAATGGCACGACCTGCAGGTCAATGAGGTGAACCGTTATGGTCTCCGCACCAACTTCTTCGCCTATGAGAATGAACAAGCCGCACTCGCCGGAAACATGGAAAAGTCGGCCAACTATCTCTCGCTGGAGGGTACATGGAAATTCAAATGGGTGGCCGACGCCGACCAGCGCCCCACCGATTTCTATAAGGCCGACTACGACGACTCGGCTTGGAAGACCATGCAGGTGCCCGGCATCTGGGAGCTCAACGGCTACGGCGACCCTGAATATGTGAACGTGGGCTTCGGATGGAGATACATGTTCAATGGGGATGACTACTTCAAGGGTTTCAAGAAGGAGTATAAGGTGACCAATGACAGCCTGCCTGTGCCTATCACCGACAACCACGTGGGCAGCTATCGCCGCGTCATCGAGCTTCCCGCCAACTGGGATGGAAAGCAGGTGGTGGCCCACTTCGGTTCGGTTACATCCAACATCTACCTTTTCGTAAACGGGCATTATGCCGGTTACGCCGAGGACGGCAAGGTGGCTGCCGAGTTCGACATCACCAAGTTTGTGAAGCCCGGAAAGAACCTCATCGCCTTCCAGACCTTCCGTTGGTGCGACGGTTCGTGGGATGAGGACCAGGATTTCTGGCGCCTCTCGGGTGTGGCACGCAACTGCTACCTCTTCGCCAAGAACCCAGCCGTGCAGGTGAGCAACATCAAGATCACCCCCGATCTGCTTAACGACTATCAGGATGGTGAGCTCCTCATCAACGTGAACGTGAAGGGCAACCCCATCATCGACTTCCAGCTCATCAACGCCAACAATCAGGTGGTGGGCAAGTCGTCGGGCAGCTTCCACAGCATGCTCACCGGTTCGGCACGCTTCACCGTGCGCAACGTGAAGAAATGGACCGCCGAGACACCTTATTTATATACGTTGCTCACCATCGTCAAGGACCGCAAGGGCAACGTGGTGGAGGTAATCCCGCAGAAGGTGGGCTTCCGCAAGATTGAGATCAAGAACAGTCAGTTGCTCGTCAACGGTCAGCCCGTGCTCATCAAGGGCGCCGACCGTCATGAGATGGATCCCGATGGCGGCTACGTCGTTACACGCGAGCGCATGATTCAGGACATCAAGATCATGAAGCGCCTGAACATCAACGCCGTCAGAACCTGCCACTATCCCGACGATCCCGTGTGGTACGACCTCTGCGACGAGTATGGCCTTTACATCACGGCTGAGGCCAACCAGGAGAGCCACGGCTTCCAGTATGGTCAAAACTCGCCCGTCGTTACGAAGACCTTTGCCAAGCAGATCATGGAGCGCAACCAGCACAACGTGGAGATCTACTACAACCATCCGTCGGTGATTGTGTGGAGCTTGGGTAACGAGACCGACAACAGCCAGAACTTCGTGGACGCGTACAACTGGATCAAGGGTCAGGACAAGAGCCGCCCCGTGCAGTATGAGCGTGGACTCTGGGGCCATGGCGACGACTCGGACATCTATTGCCCGATGTATATGTCGCACGATGGATGTGAGAAGTATGCGAAGAACGACGCCAACAAGCGCCCGCTCATCCAGTGTGAGTATAACCACACCATGGGTAACTCGAGCGGTGGATTCCTCGAATATTGGGATCTCATCCGCAAGTATCCGAAGTACCAGGGTGGATACATCTGGGATTTCGTAGACCAGGCACTCCATCGCACACCCAACTTCAAGGCTTCGCGCACATTGGCCGACTATGAGGCCATCTCGGCCAAGTATGAGGCTGGATCGGGCAACATGTCGCCCATCTACACCTACGGTGGCGATTACAACAAGAAAGACGCTTCCGACAACAACTTCAACTGCAATGGCGTCATTGGTCCCGACCGCCAGCTCAACCCCCATGCCTACGAGATTGCTTACGTTCACCAGAACATCTGGGCCGAGGCGGTGGACCTTGCCAAGGGACAGGTGTCGGTCTACAACGAGTATTTCTTCCGCGACCTGAGCAATTACGAGCTCGTTTGGACGCTCATGAAGGACGGAAAGGCCATCGAGAACGGCAAGGTGGCACAGCTCAACGTCAAGCCACAGCAGAAGGTTACGCTCACATTGCCTTACAATGTGCCCGCCGAGGGCGAGGTGATGCTCAACATCGAGTTCCGCTTGAAGACCGCCGAGCCTCTCATGGACAAGGGACAGGTGGTGGCTTACCGCCAGCTCGCCGTGCGCGAGGCTAAGCCCGCAACCATGCAGCAGCCCACACAGAAGGCTAAGCTGAAGGTGAAGGACGACAAGAAGGGTGGCGTCATCAGCGTAGAGGTGAAGGATCAGATGAGCGTTGTGTTCGACAAGACCACTGGCTTGCTGAAGACTTACAACGTGGCTGGCAAGGACCTGCTGCCCCAGGGTGGCACGCTTCGTCCCAACTTCTGGCGCGCCGTGACCGACAACGATATGGGTGCCAGTCTGCAAAGCCGCTTCAAGGCTTGGCGCAACCCCATCATGAACCTCACCGCCATCTCGGCTGCGAAGGTGGGTAAGGTGGGCGCTCGCGTGGTGGCCGTGTACGACATGCCCGACGTGAAGGCTACGCTCACCATTACCTACGACATTGATGGCGAGGGTGCCATGACCGTTCAGCAGCAGATGAAGACCACTCCCGACGCCAAGGTGAGCAGCCTGCTGCGTTTCGGAATGGTGATGGATCTCGACTATAACATGGATAAGAGCGAGTTCTACGGACGTGGCCCCGTCGAGAACTACATCGATCGCAAGGCCAGCCAGAACATTGGCATCTATAAGCAGACCGCCGACCAGCAGTTCTACCCCTTCATCCGTCCGCAGGAAACAGGCACCAAGAGCGACATCCGCTGGTGGAAGCAGACCACGGCCGAGGGCTTGGGCTTCTGCATTACGGCCGTTAACAATTACTTCGACGCTTGCGCTCTCCACTATAACATTAGCGATCTCGACGAGGGCGACCAGAAGGCCCAGCGCCATTCACCCGAGGTGCCCAAGAGCAAGTACACCGAGCTCAGCATCAACCTGGCACACTTTGGCTTGGGTGGCGAAAACAGTTGGGGCTCATGGCCGTTGCAGCAGCATCGCCTGTCTTATCAGGACATGACCTTCACCTTCCATCTCACACCGCTGGGCGTGAAGTAAGACGAACCCTCGCATGAGCTGAGGCAAGTCGATTGCTATCGCGCGACGCGCTAAGTTCATACGGAATCATATCTCAATCCTTGTGGATAGATGGCCTACGGGCTATCCCATCCGCAAGGATTTTTGTTTTGTCGGCTTATGAGAGTGGAAATGGTAACCCCAAATTCGGCATTAGATTTTAATTCTTGTTAGCGTTTGTTTCGAGCAGGTTGCGACAGGCGCGGTGAAGCCATAGCGGGCTATGGCGAAACGCGACTGGAAGCAAGATGCCGAAAGAAACGCTGACAAGAGTTGAAAAGAAGCTATAAGATCCTAACCATTCACCTGTTTCGGTCTAATGACCGTTTGGGGTAAAACACACCAAGCGCCCTGCAAAGGCAAAAGTATCTAATGGGTTATGTTCCAATACTTTTGCTCTTGCAGGGCGCTTGCTTATTGATCGCTATACGCCGCAGGGCGTTCCTTTGCCTCCAAGGGGAGGGAAGGTAATGGTTAGACGAAGTCCTCGCCCTTTTTCATCTGTGTCTCGTTCACGTATTTGCGGACGAGGTCGGATGAGTCTTCTTTCTTGCAGATGAGCAGCACGTTGTCTTTCTCGGCCACGATGAAGTCCTCAAGGCCGTAGATGACACCCAGTCGGCCCTTGGGCAACTTGATGATGTTGCCGTGGCAGTTGTCGAGAATCACGTCGGAGTCGATCACTACGTTGTTCTCGTTGTTCTTCGGCAAGGCCTCGTAGATGCCGTGCCATGTGCCGACGTCGGCCCATCCAAACTCACATTTCATCACACTCACATGGTCCGACTTCTCCAGGATTCCCATGTCGACCGACAGGTTGGGATAGGCCGTGAAGTGTTCCTGCATGTAATTTTCCTCTTCCTGAACGCTGGCGTGGACGTTTATCTCGTCGAGGCTGCGCAGAACGGGCGGCAGGAAGCGGGAGAACTCTTCGCGAAGGTGGTTGACGTTGGAGAGGAACAGCCCCGTGTTCCAATAGAATTCGCCACTGTCCATAAACATCTTGGCAAACTCACGGTCGGGCTTCTCGGTGAACGACTTCACCTTATACACATATTTCTCCTGCGGGTCGCCCATCTGGATGTATCCGTATCCAGGCTCGGGGCGCGTGGGTTTCACACCCATCGTGAGGAAGCTGTTGTTGGCAGCCACGAAGGCCAGGCCCTCGAGCACGTTCTTTTTGAACGCCTCCTCGTTGAAGATGATCTGGTCGGAGGGGACGGCAATCATGCAGGCGTCGGAGTCGATGTGCGAGATGCGGTGGTTGGCCCAGGCTATGCTGGGCGCGGTGTTGCGGTGAATGGGCTCGGCCATGATACGCTCGCGCGGCACATCAGGCAGTTGCTGCGTAACAAGGTCGAGGTATTCGACATTCGTGTTCACAAATATGTGGCTGGGATCAACAATCTTAGCCATCCTGTCGTAGGTCTGCTGCAACTGCGTGCGGCCCGTGCCGAAAAAGTCGATGAACTGCTTAGGGAACATCTCGCGGCTCCAGGGCCATAGGCGGCGTCCCTTGCCGCCAGCAAGGATGAGACAATAGTTATGATCAACAGGTGTCATGGGCAATGTATAGATTAAGTATTCTACAATGCGAAGTTACAATAATTAAACGACAAGACCATCGCCTTTAGTATTTATTTAGACCACTTTTTAATATTTTTACCAATCCATTCTTGTCACCCGTTTCTTTTTGCTAACTTTGCACTCGTAATTAATCAACCATGACAAAGAAGCAAATACTCCTAATAAACGACATTTGCGGATATGGCAAGGTGGCCACGGCGGCCATGTTACCCATCCTTTCTTATTTAGGACATTCCACCTACAACTTGCCGACCGCTATTGTGTCGAACACGCTCGACTATGGCAAGTTTAATATTCTCGACACCACCGACTATATCAAAGGTGTCTTTCCGGTGTGGAAGGAGCTTGGCTTCCATTACGACGCCATCGCCACAGGCTTCATCGCCTCTGAGCGCCAGGCGCGCATCGTGTCGCAATACTGCCGTGAGCAGGCCGCCTCTGGCACCACCATCTATGTGGACCCCATCATGGGCGACGAGGGAAAGCTCTACAATGGCGTGACACCCGCCGCCATCCAGAGCATGCGCGAGATGATTGCCGTGGCCGACCTCATCTACCCCAATCACACCGAGGCTTGCTACCTCACCGACCATGAGTATCACGCTGAGGGCGTGACGCAGGCCGAGGCCGACGCCTTGGTGGACGGATTGCGCGCCATCGGAACCCGCTCGGTGCTCATCACCTCGATTGTGGTCGACGGACAGCCAAGCGTGGTGGGCTACAACCACCTGACCAACGAGCGCTTTGCGCTGCCCTATACCGAGATACCCGTACATTTCCCCGGCACGGGCGACATCTTCTCGGCCGTGCTCATCGGCCATCTGCTCGATGGCGACGAGATCCAAAAGGCCACGCGTCAGGCCATGGACGCTGTGTACAAACTGATTGACCTCAACAAAACCAACGAAGATAAGAACCGCGGCATTCCGCTTGAAAAATACTTAAGCATTCTCTAATGAACTGGTTACAATCGCTTTTCTCCACCCACTCGGCTACCGGGTCGGTCATTATCATCTCTCTGATCATTGCCGTTGGCATGGGCTTAGGCAAGATGAAGGTGAGAGGAGTATCGCTGGGCGTGGCTTTTGTGTTCTTCATTGGCATCTTGGCGGGCCACATCGGCCTGTCGGTCGACCCTACCGTGCTCGACTATGCCGAGACCTTTGGCCTCTCCATGTTTGTTTATTGCTTGGGCCTACACGTAGGTCCCAACATCTTTGGCTCGTTGCGCCACGAGGGCATGGCTCTCAACTTGTGGAGCCTCTGCATCGTGGTCGTGGGCACGGTGTTCGCCCTGGCCTTGGTGCCCTTTACCGGCATCAGCCTTCCCGACATGGTGGGCTTGCTCTGTGGAGCCACCACCAACACGCCGGCGCTGGGTGCGGCCACGCAGGCCTTGGACATCCTTGGCAAGCCTTCCGATAGCGTGGCGCTGGCCACGGCTGTCACTTACCCGCTCGGTGTGGTGGGTGTCATACTTGCCATGATGTTCATCCGCAAGTGCTTTGTGAAGCCCTGCGACTTGGAGTCGAAGCCTCTTACCGACGACGACCACACATACATCGCGCAGTTTATCGCCATGAACCCGGCCATTGCCGACAAGTCGATCGTGCAAATCGCGGAGATGACCCACCTCAAGTTCATCATCTCGCGCATCTGGCGCAATGGGCAGGTCATCGTGCCCGTGGCCAACACGGTTATCAAGATGGGCGACTCGTTGCTCGTGGTGACCTCCAAGGAGGACGAGGACACCATGGTGGTGCTCTTCGGTAAGCAGGTGGAGAAAGACTGGAACGGCGAGCAGATCGATTGGAACGCCATCGACTCGAACGTGGAGAGTCGCGTTTGTGTGGTGACCCGCCGCGCGCTCAATGGCCGCCACTTAGGGCAGCTCCAGTTGCGCCACACCTATGGCGTCAACGTGAGCCGTGTGCTGCGTGGCGACATCAAGCTTCTGGCCAGTGACGACCTGCGCTTGCAGTATGGCGATCGTGTCACGGTGGTGGGCCGCCACGATGCGGTCGACAACGCGGAGCACTTCTTCGGCAACTCGGTGAAGACGTTGGAGAAACCCAATATCGGAAGCATCTTCTTAGGTATCGTGCTGGGCTTGTTGCTCGGAGCCATCCCCGTGAACCTTCCAGGCATGGAGTCGCCCATCCGATTGGGCATCGCCGGTGGTCCCATCATCATGGGCATCATCGTCGGAGCGTTGGGGCCGCGCATGCATTTCATCTCCTATACCACCCGATCGGCCTCGCTCATGCTCCGCAGCTTGGGTCTGGCCCTCTATTTGGCCTGCCTGGGCTTGGTGGCCGGTAAGGACTTCTTCGCTACCGTGGTGCGCCCCGAGGGCTTGCTCTGGGTGGGCATCGGCTTGCTCATCACGGTCGTCCCCACCATCGTGGTGGGCGTCATCGCGTTGCATAAGCACAAGTATGATTTCGGCACGGTGTGTGGCATCATGTGCGGCAGTATGGCCAACCCGATGGCCTTGGGCTACGCCAACGACACGCTGAAGGGCGACACGGCCAGCATTAGCTATGCGTCGGTTTATCCCATGGGCATGTTTGTCAGGGTGGTGATCGCCCAGTTGCTCATCATGTTCTTGGCCAATTAGCCTACCTTTGCGGCCTAAGCTAAAATGGAGCCTTGGCCGTAAAGGTAACCATCTTGCCCGTCGAGGGATGGCGAAAACTGATCTGCTCGGCGTGGAGGTATAGTCGGTCGGCCTTCATGCCATAGAGCTCATCGCCCAAGATGGGGTTGCCGAGGCCCGATGGGTGGGCGCAATGAAGGCGCAACTGGTGGGTTCGACCCGTGAGTGGGTAGAGGTGCACACGCCTGTGGCCCACTTGCTCATAATCCGACACCGCCTCTCGTCCGTACACCTCGTCGACCACCTGTCGCGGACGGTCGTCGAGGTCGGGGCGCAAGGGCAACGCCACCCGTCCCGAGGGTGTGTCGAGGTCGCGGCTGAGCACCGCCACGTAGCGCTTGCGCACTTCGTGGCGTGCAAACTGCGCTTGCAGGTCGAGGTAAGCCTCCATGGTTTTCGTGATGATTAGGAGGCCGCTCGTGGCCATGTCGAGCCGATGCACGATGAGCGGACAGGCCGCTTGCGGATAACGTTGGCGCATGATTTGCTCCACGCTCTCGCGCCCACTCTTGCCTGGCACGCTGAGCATGCCGGCCGGCTTCATCACCACGCACAACGCCTCGTCCTCGTAAATGATCTCCAATTGATGGCTTGTGGGTTGCTCCAAGGGGTTAGGCTCTACGTCGAGTCCCTGCATCATCCATCGCAGGATAGGCTTGCACCGTTTGTTGCAAGCCGGGTAGTATTGTCCCTCGTGGCGCACCTCCTGCCTCGGGCTCTCGCCCCACCACATCATGGCCATGCTGATAGGTCGTAGGCCGTGGTCGTAGGCGTATTGCAAGAGCTTTGGTTCGCAACACTCGCCGCTTCCGCTGGGCGGCACCGATCCGAATATTTGCAGCAAGTCGCGCCGCTCTCCGCGTGCGTTCGCCATCACGAAATGTGAGAAGAGCCAATGCTGTAGGTTGTCGCTTTTTTGTCGCCGCAACCGCTTGAGCCTCAAAACACGGTTTTCTTCCTCTTGCCTTTGTTGTTGCCATTGGGCCGTCCGCGCCTTGTGGCGCACCTTCCATCGGTGCAGCTCGGCGTTCTCAAACTGTCGCCTCCTGATGTATTCCTCATCCGTCTCGCCCTCCTTCTTCCCCTTGGGAAAGGTGGGGCGCGGGTCGCCCTCGTCGGTGTTGGCCTCCTCGTGGCAGACGTGCCTCAGTTCGTCCTCCCTGCGCTCAATCTCGTGGTTGAGCTCCACAATCTCCGCCTCGTGGCGCTTGAAATGGCCGTCGGGCTGCAGATAGTCGAACACGGCCGGCACAAACAGGGGCCAATCGCTCCGCCCACACACCTGTCCGCTGTAGCCGGCGAGGTAGCCCACGGCGCCGTCGGCCTTGCGCTCCACCACCAACACGCCAAACATCTTGCCCCTTGCGGCCTCCTCACGGAAGGGCGCCGTGGCGGGAGTGGGTGCGAACCGCTGGTCGGTGCCTTGCAGCCACGCCACCAGTTGGCCCATCGCCTCGCGGCAAAGGGGATGGGGCTCATAGTAGAAAGGGTTGTTGAATTGTTGGGGCAACGCGCCCCACGCTTGTAGGTGATGGAACAAAGAGTGTGTCATACGATAGGAGAGGGCGACGTTACCATTCGTCGCCCTCCATGAAATGGTTGCTAATACTTGAAAGAACTGCCGCCCAGGAACTCGCGCAAGAGGCTGGTGGGCGGTATGTCGCGGTTGGGAATGGGACGGAGATATTTCAGAAACTTACGCAATCGGTAAGCCTCCGAATACTCCTCGCAGTTCTCCGGCACCTGCTCGAGCAAGGGCTCCGCCTGCTGCTTGATCACGGCCAACTCGAAGAGCATGGCCGAGTTGAACACCGCGTCGGCGTTCTCCTGATAGGGGAAGATCCATTTGTTCTCGCCCGCCCTCACTGACGGCCATCGGTGTATGGAGTCTTGCGCGTTGACGCCCCGGTACTTGTAGTCGCGTATGATGCGTCGCAACAGTCGGTTGTCGGTCGTGGGGATGTAGTTGTGGTCGTCGAGGAGAATTGTGGTCAGGGCCGACACATACACGCGGAACTTCTGCCCCTCGGGTATCTGCTCCGTCAGCACGGGGTTCAGGGCGTGTATGCCCTCCACCACCAGTACGTTGTCGTCGGCCATCTTCAGCTTCTTGCCGCTTTTCTCGCTGGTTCCCGTTTGGAAGTTATACTTGGGCAGCTCCACCTCCTCGCCTCGGAAGAGGGCGTTAAACTGGTCGTTGATGAGCTTCAGGTTGAGCGCATACACACTCTCGTAGTCATACTCCCCATTCTCGTCCTTGGGCGTGAGGTGTCGGTCCACAAAGTAATCGTCGAGCGAAATCTGCAACGGTTTAATGCCGTTGGCGAGCAACTGTATCGACAGCCGCTTGCACGTGGTGGTCTTTCCCGACGACGACGGCCCGGCGAGCAATATGAGCTTCACGCCCTTCCGGTTGGCGATCTCGTCGGCGATGCGCGCAATCTTCTTCTCCTGCAGGGCCTCCGACACGTTGATGAGCTCCGTGGCTTTCCCCTCGCTCACCATCTCGTTGAAGTCGCCAATGGTGCGAACGCCCATGATGTCCTGCCAACGGTGGTGCTCCTTGAATATCTCGAACATCTTGTCCTGGTGCGTCATCTCGGGCAGCACGCCCGGGTTTTTCAGGTCGGGAATGCGCAGCAGCAGTCCGTCGAAATATTTTTCCAACCCTAAGAGGTAGAGCTTCGACGTGTTGGTGAGCAGCGAGCCGTAGTAGTAGTCCACATAATCGTCGATCTGGTAATAGAGAGTGTAGAGCGCCCCCGACGACCTGAGCAACTTGGCCTTGGCGCAATCGCCCTTGTCCTCAAACATCTTCACGGCCTCGTCGGTAGGCACCTCAAAGCGCCTCACGGGCATCTTGGCGTCGATGATCTCCTGCATGCGTTTCCTGATGCGCTCCGTGTCCTCGAGGCTCACGGCGCGCCCTATGTACAGGTCCACGTAGTAGCCATTGCTCACAGGAATGTCGATGACCACGCGGCTGCCCGGGTATAGGTCGTGCACGGCCTTCGAGAGCACGAAGAAGAGGGTGCGCGTGTAGCACCTCGACCCCGATCCGCTGGTCATGTCGAGAAACTCCACATCCTTGTTGTGGTAGAGGCGGAAATTCATGCCCTCCACCTTATTGTTAACCTTCGCGGCGATGGGGCCGTAGGGCATTTCTAAATTTAATTCGCTAAAAACATCAGAAAGTGTGCTTCCGATGGCTACCTTTTTAGTTTTTTTATTATTTTTGCAACGGATTTGAATTACTTGTTTCATCTTGATGACATTTTAAGTGACCGTGTGTTGCTTGTGAAATCGGTTGTAAATGTAGTCATTTTCCCCTTAATCCCCAAGATATCGCGAAACAAATTATGTGAAAATATGTGGATTCTACTATTAAAAATCGTTGGAGCCTTGGCCCTTCTTATCTATGGTATGAAGGTAATGAGCGAGGCTCTGCAGAAGTTGGCAGGACCCCAGCTTCGCCATGTGCTTAGCGCCATGACCACCAACCGCGTATCGGGAGTGCTCACGGGTATGTTTACAACCGTCGCCGTACAGTCGTCGACCGCCACCACCGTGATGACCGTCTCGTTCGTCAACGCTGGATTGCTCACCCTTGTCCAAGCCATCTCGGTCATCATGGGCGCCAACATCGGCACCACGCTCACGGCCTGGATCATGTCGGCCGGCTTCTCGTTTAAGATAAGCAATTTCGTGTGGCCAGTTTTCCTCATCGGATTGCTGCTTATCTATTCTAAGAAACGCCGTTACATAGGCGATTTCCTCTTTGGTATATCCTTTATGTTCTTGGCCCTGACCACCCTCGGCGAGTCGCAGGTGCCACCCGAGGAGATGGGCGCCCTGCAGGCCTTCTTCGCCAGCTTCGACCCCAATAGCTTCGCCACCATCCTGTTGTTCCTGTTCTTTGGCACCATCCTAACGTGCATCTTGCAGAGCTCCGCGGCGCTCATGGCCATCACTATGATGCTCTGCACGCAGGCCAACCTGCCCATTTACCTCGGCATCGCGCTGGTTATGGGCGAGAACATCGGCACCACGCTCACGGCCAACCTCGTGGCGCTCACGGCCAACACCGAGGCGCGCCGCGCCGCCTTCGGCCACCTGTTCTTCAATGTGGTGGGCGTCATCTGGGTGCTCGCAGTGTTCCGCCACTTCGTCAACATGGCGTGCGGACTCGTGGGTTTCGACCCCACCAACCCCGCGCTCACGCATACCCCCACACAGCTCACCTTCTCGTTGGCTGCCTTCCACACCTGTTTCAACATCTGCAACACCGTCCTGCTCCTGCCCTTCGTGAAGCAAGTGGCACGCGTGTGCTGCTGGGTATGGAAGCCCAAGCCCAACAAGGACGAGGACGATTTCCGTCTGCGTTTCATCTCTTCGGGTATCATGAAGACGCCCGAGCTCTCTGTGCTTGAGGCCCAAAAGGAGATCCAGAGCTTCGCCGAGCGTATCCACCGCATGTTTGGCATGGTGCGCGAACTGCTGGGTGAGAAGGACGACGACAAGTTTGTGAAGCTCTACACGCGCATCGAGAAGTATGAGGGCATCTCCGACAATATGGAGGTGGAGATCGCTAAGTATCTCGATAACGTGTCGAACGCCCACCTCTCCGACGAGACGAAGGAGAAGGTACGCGCCATGCTTCGCGAGATCTCCGAGATCGAGAGCATCGGCGACAGCAACTACAATCTCGCACGCACCATCAGCCGGTTGAAGAACAGCAAGGAGGGATTCTCCGAGACGCAGTATGAGCACATCCACCAGATGTTCGAACTTACCGACGACGCCCTGTCGCAGATGTCGGTCATGCTCAAGGGCCACCGCGACGAGCTCGACGCCAACCGCTCTTTCAATGTGGAGAACGAGATCAACAACTACCGCAACCAGCTCCGCAACCAGAACATCGCCGACGTCAACGACCACCAATACTCCTATACCGTGGGCACCATGTATATGGATATCATCCAGGAGTGTGAGCGCCTGGGCGACTTCGTCGTCAACGTGGTCGAGGCGCGCATGGGTGTTCGCCAGAACCCCGCATAACCGCTCTCTACGAGTAGCGCGTGCCACCATCAGCCCCTTCCCCCTAACGGCAAGTAGGAGGGGTAAAATTAAGTCAAGCGAAACGGGCTGGGAAAGCCCAATAATCTCCTTATCCCAGGGCAGACGCCCTGCGATGGATAACGATCAATAAGCAAGCGCCCTGCAAGGCGAAGTATTGAGCCATAGCTCGTTATACTTTTGCCTTTGCAGGGCGCTTTGTGTGTGTTTGCCATCCGTCCATCCGTTCGTGGCGGGGCTTACGGCAGGGCTTTCAGGCGCATGAGCGCCTCGAGGTAGTAATAGTCGGCGTAGATGATGCTGGCGTCGATCTCCGAACCCGCAGGATGATGACCCGTGCTGTGGAGCGGGAAACTCACGTTTTTGTCGCCGTTCTGGTAGGCGGGCGTGCTCAACTGCCGCAACGTCTCCACGGCAAAGCGGTGGTAGAACGCGCCATCGTCGCCCTTCACATATTGGCCCAGCTCTATCAGGACGTCGGCCACCACACATGCCGCGCTGGCGTCTTTCGGCGCTTGCGGGTCGGGGTCGTCAAAGTCCCACTTCGGGATGAGGTCGAAGTCCTCGAGATCCGTCGCCTGAGGCGCTGGGCGGCCCTCCTCCCTACGCTGCCTGCCCGTCGTCAGGGCGCGGATATACACGTCGGCCACCCGTCGTGCAAACTGCAGAAACACCGGTTTGCGCGTCCACCTATACACCATCGTGTAGCCGTAGATGGCCCACGCGCCCATGCAGCCGCCGCGGCTTGCCAAAGGAAGAAGCTATGTGCGAAAGGCACGCTGAACGAAGAACAGTTGGCGGTTCGTCATCGCGTTATAAAATAGGTGAAGGGTAAACCTACGTCGCCCCGTTTCTATGATATACGCCGCGAAGACGCAAAACACTCAACGCATGCGGAATAAAAAACAATGGGGAGGGAAGAACGTGGAGGGGACGCAAGCGTTGCGTGAGGAAAAAGCGTAACAATCTATAGCAAGAACTACACATTTCTTTTCCACGACGGAAATATTTGGCTGAAATAAGCGATTCTTAGCGTATTTTTGCAATCTGTTGATATTCAGCGTGTTAGAAGCAGAGCGTAGCTTTTGCTACTCCAAATTCCGCATTTTGCATTGCAAAACATGGCCTTTCGCATTGCGAAACATGGTCTTTCGCAGTGCAGAACATGCCAAACCGAGACGCGAAAGATGCCCATCCGCAACTCGATACATGCCCATCCGCAAGTGCTGCTCTTATTTTAGGGTGTTCGATTCCTTAAAAACGGCTTTGGGGTTCTCTGGAAGCCCCACAAAGTCTCATCATTTTTTTTCAGAACAATCCCTACACTTTTTTCACTAAGGTGTTGAAAGATTTGTTTCAATGGCAATTATTTCTTATTTTTGCACCCTAAAGAAGGGTTCTGTTATAAACGGAAGAATATGATAATGATGAGACGAATAGCCCGCAGCTTGTTGCGTCCGATCGTGGAGAACGGCGCATTTTTCTTTGCGATGTATGTTCTTGGCGTTCTTTGCGCCGTGCTTACGTTGCCCCATTGGCGTGGCGCCCACCTTTACGACCACTTGTTTTCCGAGCTTTTCCTCGATGTTTACGTAACCTGCGTGTTGCTCACGCTGCTCCCCCGCAAGGTGCGCCTGTGGGTTCGCCGTGCGCTCTACGTGGTGCTCTACGCCGTGGGCATGGTGGACGTGTATTGCTTTTGGAAGTTTGGCTCCACGCTGACCCCTACGATGCTTCTTCTTGTAGGCGAGACCGACGCCCGCGAGGCGAGCGAGTTTTTCCACGCCTACCTCACACCTGAGGTGTTCTTCTCGCCTGTGGGGTGGCTGCTGGTGCTGGCCGTGGCCCATGCCCTGTGGGCGGGCCGTTGGCGCATGTGGCGGCTGGCCAACCGCGCCAGCTTGGAGCGTTGGCGCGCCTGGGAGGCTCGTGAACTGCGCACCCCCCGCATGGTGCGCGCGCAGGGCGTGTGCGCCGTGGTGGTGGCCCTGCTGTTAGGCGTGAGCGTGGCGCAGAGCTACCACAACAAGGTAGGCATGACCCAGCTGATGACCGCCCATAGCGTGGGCGCCGTGGAGCACCTGCTGACCCAGAAAGATTGTGGCAACATGTATCTGCCCATCTATCGCCTCGTGTTCAGTTGGAACAGCAACCGCCTGGCCGACAAGCAGGTGACCCAATGCATAGAGGCCGCCAAGAGGGTGACGGTGGACAGCTGCTCGTTTCGCTCCCCCACGATTGTGCTCATCATTGGCGAGAGCTACGCCAAGCACCACTCGCAGCAGTATGGCTACGGCCTGAAGACCACGCCGCGCCAGGTGCGCCGCGAGGCGAGCGGACGGCTCACAAAGTTTAGCGACGTGGTGACCTGCTGGAACCTGACGAGCTTCGTGTTTAAGAACATCCTCTCGATGCATGTGGTGGGCGAGAAGGGCGAGTGGTGCGACTACCCCCTGTTTCCCGAGCTGTTCCGCAAGGCCGGCTACCGCGTGACGTTCCTCACCAACCAGTTTTTGCCCAAGGCGAAGGATGCCGTTTACGACTTCTCGGGCGGCTTCTTCCTCAACAACCCCACGCTCAGCGAGGCCCAGTTTAGCCTGCGCAACGACAAGACTCACCGCTTCGACGACGGGCTCATCGCCGACTACGACCGCTTGGTGGGTGACGGCAAGATCAAGCTCAAGGGCGACTCGGCCCACAACCTCATCATCTTCCACCTCATAGGCCAGCACGTGAACTACCGCACCCGCTGCCCCAACAACCGCCGCGTGTTTGGCCCCGAGGCCTACAAGGAGCACCGCCCCGACCTCAACGACCGCCAGCGTCGCATCATGGCCGACTACGACAACGCCGTGATCTACAACGACTCGGTGGTGGACGCCATCGTGCGCAAGTTTGAGAACCAAGACGCCATCGTGATCTACATGCCCGACCACGGCGAGGAGTGCTACGAGCCCGGCCGCGGCTTCATCTGCCGCAACCACAGCGCCCGGGTCGACTGGCCGTTGGCCCACTACGAGTTTGAGATACCCTTCTGGATCTACTGCTCGCGCCGCTACGCCCGACGCCACCCCGATGTGGTGCGCGCCGTGAAGGCAGCGAAAGACAAGCCCTTCATGACCGACGCCCTGCCCCACATGCTGGTGTGGCTGGCCGGCATCGGCTCGAAAGACTACCGCGACAGCTACAACCTGCTCTCGCCCGACTATGACGCGCGGCGTCCCAGGATATTAAAGAACAGCGCCGACTACGACGAGCTTCGCCGCGGCGCGCAAACCCACAACACCCATGAATGAACCCTTGCTCACCCGTGCGGAGTGCGCCGCCCTGCGCGGCCTGGCCATCATTGGCATTTTCCTCCACAACTACTGCCACTGGCTCGGTCCGGTGGTGAAGGAGAACGAATACACGTTCTCGCAACACAACGTAGACTGGCTGACGGCCGTCATGGCGTCGCCCGACGGGCTGCTGCCCGCCCACCTCGTGTCGTTCTTCGGCCACTATGGCGTGCCCGTGTTTCTCTTCCTCAGCGCCTACGGCCTGGAGCTTAAGTATGGCCGCTCGCTGTATGCCCCCGCTTTCCGCTTCGTGGCGTACCACTGGAAGAAGTTGTTCAGCATGATGATCGTGGGCTTCGTGAGCTTCACCATCGTCGACGCTATGACCCCCGGCCGCTGGCACTACACCCTGACGCAGGTGGTGGCGCAGCTGGCCATGGTGAACAACCTGCTGCCCGACCCCGACCATAACATCTGGCCCGGGCCGTTTTGGTTCTTCGGCCTCATGCTGCAGCTCTACGCCGTGTACCGCCTGCTGCTCTACAAGCGCCACTGGGCGTGGACCGCGGGCGCCATGGTGGTGTGCCTGGGCGTGCAGCTGGCCTTCGCCCCCGAGAGCGAGGCGCTCAACTGGTACCGCTACAACTTCATGGGCGGCATGCTGCCCTTCGGCCTCGGACTGCTCTACGCCCGCTACGGCAACCGCATCATCCTGACGAACCTCAACACGCTGAGCCTGCTGGTGAGCGTGGTGTTCTGCGGGTTCATGGTGATGTGGATGAGCGCCAGCTACCTGTTGTGGTCGGTCGTGCCGCTGGTGGTGTGCATCCTCTGCGTGTATGTGGTGAAGCTCCTGTCGCAAGCCGCCCGTCGCCCCGTGGGCGCCTGGCTGATGGAGAGGCTGGTGTGGATGGGCGAGATTTCCGCTGCCCTCTTTGTGATACATCCCACCTTGCGCAAGGTGTTCATACCCATCTCGCGTCACGGCGACATCTATACCGGACTGCTGCTCTACGCCATTGCCGCCATCGGCGCGGCCTGGCTCATACGCCTCGTGATGACGAAGATACCCAAGCCACAGATGTAACACCACGAAACATCAATCGACCATGAGAATACCCGACATCGAACTGCAAAACATCAGTCGTTACCGTGGCGAGCTGATGGGCGCCGCTATGCTCTTCATCATGCTCTTCCATGTGGAGCTGGCACGCTCCGACCTGTTCTTTGGCTTGCGCCGCATGGGTAACATCGGCGTGGATATGTTCCTCTTCCTCAGTGGCGTGGGACTGTGGTTCTCGTGGATGAAGAACCCCTCCTACAGGCATTTCTACACACGACGACTGGTGCGCATCTACCCCACGTGGCTCATCGTGGCATGCCTCTACTACATACCCCGCCTGCCGGTGCACGACCTGCGGTCGGGCGTGAACCTGGTGATGGAGATAGCCATCAACTGGAACTTCTGGTTGCACGATGAGCTCAACTTCTGGTACATTCCAGCCATCATGGCCCTTTACCTCTTCGCCCCGCCCTACATGGCCCTCATCCGCAAGCATCCCGTGTACCGGTGGCTGCCGGTGGTGATGATCATGTGGTGCATCCTCGTGCAATGGGTGACCCCCATCCACCATGCCGTGGGCCACTTGGAGATTTTCTGGAGCCGCGTGCCCATCTTCTTCATTGGCGTGAACATGGGCGAGAGCGTGCGGCAGAAGCGCACCATCGACGGCCAAGGCATCTGGATGCTGTGGATCATGTTTGTGATGGCGCTGGCCGCAAGCATCTTCCTTGAGCAGGAGCGGCACGGACGGTTCCCCCTGTTCATAGAGCGCATGCTCTACATACCGCTCACCGTGACCGCCATACTGCTGCTCAACCGCGTGTTCCGACGCCTGCCGCAATGGCTCAACCGTCAGGTTGCCCTCGTGGGCGCCCTAAGCCTGGAGTGTTACCTCATCCACATCCACTTCGTGCTCAACAAGTTGCCCCACGACTGGACCTACTGGCCTAAGTTCTTCGCCTGCCTGGCGATCACCCTCCCGCTGGCATGGGCCCTGAGCAAAGGCGTGGCATGGCTCACCCGTAGGCTGCTCGGCCGCTGGGCGTAGCCGCAAAAAGGCGACCGAAAACCCAGACAGAACAGATAAAAATTGCTATATTTGCACCCTCTATTTAACGTACCCCAACATGACTGAACCACATTTTCGCCCCACGACAAAAGTGGGAATGCTGAAATCGCTGATACGGCTGATACGCCCCTCCCAATGGATCAAGAACCTCTTTGTGTTCGCTCCTGTGCTGTTTGGAGGCGCCCTGCTCGACACACGGGCGCTGCTGGCAGGCTTGGTGGCCTTCCTCGCGTTTTGCTTCGCTGCATCGAGCATCTATTGTTTCAACGACATTCATGACGTGGCCGACGACCGTCGCCACCCCGAGAAGTGCCAGCGGCCCATCGCCAGCGGAGACATCAGCGTGGCGCAAGCTTACGGCGTGATGGCCGTGATGATAGCGCTGGGCGTGGCCGTGACGTTCCTGTTGCCCCTCATCGGTCCCATCGCGCCCGCCGACGGGTTAGCCATCGACATGCCCACCGTGCCCGAATGGGGCGGCGTGAGTGCCACACTCTTCGTGGTGGTGTTCTACTGGTTGCTCAACCTGGCCTATTGCGTGAAGCTCAAGCAATACGCCATCATCGACGTGTGCATCGTGGCCTTCGGCTTTGTGCTGCGCATGCTGGCGGGCGGCGAGGCGGCAGGCATCGAGCTCAGCCATTGGATCGTGCTCATGGCGTTCCTCATAACCCTCTTCATGGGATTTGCCAAGCGGCGCGACGATGTGCTGCAAATGGAGCAGACGGGCGAGGCGCCAAGGAAGAACACCGTGAGATACAACGCCACGTTCATGGACCAGGCACTCACCATCACCGCATCGGTGACGCTGGTGTGTTACATCATGTACACCGTCAGTCCGGAGGTGATGGAACGGTTCCAGACAAACAAGCTCTACCTCACAAGCATCTTCGTGCTCGTGGGACTGTTGAGATACATGCAGGTGGCCGTGGTCGACAAGCGGAGCGGCAACCCCACGAAGGTGGTGCTGTGCGACCGATTCATACAGTTCGACGTACTGGCATGGATCGTTACCTTCATTCTGATCATTTATGTGGGATGACCCTCCATTGGCCGTAAGGCAAGAATCATAGCAAGATGACAACCAAACGACACACACTATACGTGTTCGACTTCGACGGGACGCTCACCACGAACGACACGCTCATCGAGTTTATACGCTACGCCAACGGCACCTGGAGCCTCGTGGGAAGCCTATGCCGCATGCTGCCCAAGCTGCTGATGATGAAATTGCACCTGCGCGACAACGGCCTGACGAAGGAGGAACTCTTCGCACGCCACTTCAAGGGCATGACGATAGAGGCCTTCGACGAGGTGTGCCAACGGTTTGCCGCCCACCACCAAGCGTTGCTCCGATCCAAGGGAGTGGCCACCATGAGGCGCGCCATGGAACAAGGCGCACGCGTGTTGGTGGTCAGCGCGAGTGTGGACAATTGGGTGGCGCCCTTCTTCCCAGGCGTCGACGTGCAGGGAACGCAGGTTGAAGTGACCGCCGGGCGGCTGACCGGGCGCTTCCTGACACGTAACTGCTATGGGCAGGAGAAGGTGAACAGACTGAAACAGGCGGTTCCCGAACTGAAGAACAACCGCCAACAATATTATATAGTAGCCTTCGGCGATAGTCGGGGTGACAAAGAAATGTTAGAATTTGCAGATGAACGACATTACAAACCCTTCCGGAAATAAGCGCGAGCGTTGGGGAGAAATCCTGCGATTTGCCATAGTCGGCACAACGGCCGTGGCCATACAGTATGCGGTCTACTTGGTGATGATACACCTTGCCCACACAGGGGTGAACGTGGCCAACACCATGGCTTACCTCGTTAGCTTCTTGTTCAATTTCGTTGCCTCCACACGTTACACGTTCAAGGTGAAGGCAACAGCGGGGCGTGGATTGGCTTTCGCCTTCTGCCACGTGGTAAACTACCTGCTGCAACTGCTCATGCTCAACCTGTTTGTGGAGTGGGGCGTGGGAAAAACGTGGGCGCCGCTGCCCATGTTCGCCGTCTGCGTGCCCGTCAACTTCCTCCTGGTGCGCTACTTCCTGAAGCAAGGGAACCTGCAAAACCCATTCTACATCTTCCGCATCAAGCGTGAGGAGCGATGGGTGGCCATAGGGTCGCTCCTCTATGGCGTGCTGGCAAATATGCTGGTGATTTGCGCCTATTGGCTCGACCTCAGTCAGATCACCGACAACTACCGCAAGGTGGTGATACGCGTGTTCCACATATCGGGCTACGACCCCATCAGTTACCTGGTGCTCACCGACTGGAGCGCTGGCTACAACATCTACCGCCACCCGCTCTTGGCCTTCTTTATGTGGATTCCCTGCCAGATCAACCAAGGACTGATGGCCCTCACGGGTGTGAACTGCGACATGGCGGTGATGGCCGTCATCCTCACGTTCTGCTGCGTGTATAGCGCCGTGTTCCTCTTCCGTATCTTGCGAGAGATCATCGGATTGGCGCAAACCGATGCCACCCTGCTCACCGCTTTGCTTTTCTCCTTCGGCTATACGATGGTGGTGACGAGCGTCCCCGACCATTTCTGCCTGTCGATGTTCATGCTCATCCTCACGCTTTATGTGGCGGGAAAGAAGATGAACGCCAAACACATGTACACCAAATGGCAGACCGTGCTCTTCTTTATCATCACAGCAGGCATATCGCTCAATAATGGCATCAAGGTGTTCTTGGCCAACCTCTTCGTCAATGGCAAGAAGTTTTGGAAGCCTTCCAACCTCTTGCTGGCGGTCATCGTGCCGTCGGCTGTGATATGGATCGTGGCACGATGGGAGTGGAAAACGTTCGAGCGGCCTAACTACATCGCCCGCCAAGAGCAAAAACAGGCAAAGGCGACACGCGACAAGGAAAAGATCTACAAGGCTTTTTGCGACACCACAAAGCTAACCGACAGCACCCAGATTGCCAAGGCCGTGGACGGCATCATCAAGAAAAAAATACGCGCTAAGTATATCCGCGACCATAAGAAGGCGTGGAACCTCCATAAGGGAAAGCCCATCAACAAGTCGGAGTTTGGGTCGTGGACCGATATTTCGACGCCGCGCGACTCCTCGCTGGTGGAGAACATCTTCGGCGAGCCCATACAGCTCCATCAGGATTATGTGCTGAAAGACGTGCTTGTCAACCGACCCGTCCTCGTGCAATACCGATGGGTTTGGAACTACGTGGTTGAGGGAGTGGTCGCCTTGTTGTTCCTTGTCGGAATATGGTATGGTAGGAAGAGCCGCTACTTGTGGCTCGTCATGTCGTTCTTCGGCTTCGACATGTTCATCCATTTCGTGCTGGGCTTCGGCCTCAATGAGGTCTACATCATGTCGCCCCACTGGCTGTTCGCCATCCCCATCGCCATGGCTTACCTGGCGCAACGTGTGGAGACGACACGCCTCCGCGTGCCTTTGCGTGTGCTGACGCTCCTGCTCACCATCTACCTCTTGGTGTGGAACGCCGTGCTCTATGTAGACTACATGCTGTAGCCGCCTTTGCGCTCTCCTCTTTATACAACCGAATAATTGTCTGGGCGACAAGTTGTTAGAAGTATATTCTTTAGATTTTTATCGTGCGCATACGCATATCTGCACGATAAAAATCCAAAGACGTTCCATTTCATGGCACGTTTTCTCGCCATGGCAGAGCTGAAGCAAGCTTCGCTCTGCTCATCTGGCTTAACGAAAACGTTGGAAAGAATCCATAAAAGTATCATAACTCACACATTTCGGTCTAATGACCGATTTGGGTTAATTCATATTACTCCGTCTTTATGCTCTCCACCGGATTCTCCGTGGCTACATGCCACGACTGTGCCACTACCGTCAGAACAACTACCGCCGATACGCCCACGAAGCTCAGCGGGAAGAGCCACCAATAAATCGGCGTGTGCTCGGCGAAGCTCTGCAGCCATTGGCGGCTCAGCCAATAGCCGAGCGGTGCGGCAATGACGAACGATGCGACGAGAGGCACGCTATAGCGCACGGCAAACAACCGCACTACCGCCCCCACCGAGGACCCCATCACCTTACGGATGCCTATCTCCTTGCGGCGGTATTCGGTTTCGAACATCGTGAGCGAGAACACTCCTATGATGGTTATTATGATGCAGATGATGGCGAAGAGCTTAACCTGGGAGATGAAGCGGAACTCATCCACGTAGGTACGCTGCAGCGCATCGTCGAAGAACTCCATCTTATAGTCGCTGTATGAGGCATCCAGACGGTTGAGCACCTTTTCGATGTCTCGCTTTGCCTCTATCTTGTCATGTCCCTCTGCCACACGCACGAAGAGATTATAGCAGCGGTCGCCAATGCGACTCATTGCCAAAGGGTCCAACACGAGGAAAGCGACGGAGAGGATGCTGTTGTCGTTGCGCACTGACTTCATCCTGAAGTTGTTGCACACTCCCACGATGAGGTAGTTATTGTCGCCCCATTCGCTCCGGCTGCCTATCGAGTCGCCCACGTGCAGCCATTTGTATTTGTCCATCATCGTGCGGTTCAGGATATACGCCCCTGTCTGGTTGTCCGACTCCTTGAAGTCGCGTCCCTCCTCAATCTTCAGTCCCATCGTGCGCAGATATCCGGGGTCGCACAGCATCACCTGCATGTTCATCGACTTGTCGCCGTTGCCGCGAAACCACACCATATATTGGTCGCCGGCACCTATTACTTCCTGTGCATACCCCACGCTCTCCACGTATGGCAGCTTCTGCAGTTCAGCCCGTATGGCAGCTTTCTTCTGACAAGCCTCCGCTGTGAGTCCGGTGAAGAGCACCTCGTTCTTGGCGAAGCCGTAGTCGCTGTTGAAGATGTAGTTCGACTGCCCTGCCATCACACCGATATATATTGCCAGGACGAAAGCCACGCAGAACTGCACTCCCATTATCGCCATGCGCAGTTTCCTGCCGCGCGGCGATAGTCCGAAGGAGCCTTTCAGCACCATTGCCGGTGTGAACGATGTGCTGTACCATGCCGGCACGACAGCCGACAGGCCACCCACAGCCAGCGCTGCCACAACCATTACAGTAGCCAGCATTGCATTTGCCCCGAAACGGATGTCTCCCGACACGAGATTCATGCAAGTCTCGCTGCGCAGGAAACCCATCACGATGAGGAAGGCTATGAGGAGACCTATAAAGGCGAAGCCCACATTCTCCATTATCATCTGCAGACGCAGACTGCTCTGCGAGGCTCCCATCACGCGGCGTGTGTTTATGCTGCGTATGCGCATCGGCACTTCGGAGAGCGTGAAGTTCAACAGGTTCAGCAGGGCTATGAACAGGATGAATACCGATGCCACGGTGAGCACATTCACCAGGTTGCGGTTGCCTTTGTCGCCAAGACCTACGCCGGAGAAATATATATCATCTACCGGGGTGAGCCGGAAGCTCTGACCGGATTCCTTCTCGAATTTCTTCTCGTCGGTATAGCCCGTCTGCCTCATCACTTCCTTCTTGAACGCACGCTCCACAGCCGCCTTGTTAGCCGGATTGTCAAGGCGCACGAAGATGTTGAAGCTCCACTCCGATGCGTCACCGGCCTCTTTCGGGTTTTCACACATGTAGAGTCCGTTGCCTATGGTGCAGTTGTCGGGCATGTCTTCGCTCACTCCAACAATGGTGATAGGCATATCCACTCCGTTTTCCTTCAGGCTGAACGTCTTGCCCACCGCCTTGTCTGTCCCGAAGAGTTTCTCGGCTGTGCTGCGGTTTACGATAGCCGTCGCCCCGTAGTCCCATGTCTTGCTGCTGCCGTACAGCAGCTTGCCGCAGAAGAATTCCACGCCGGGTTTCGACATTCCTATAAATAATTCATTTATAGTGTTTTCGCCGACGGTCACGTCTGTCCGGTTGTTGAATGCCATGTTCACCGTCTGTTCCACATGAGGTATCTCCTTTATTATCTCCTCGTATGGGCGACAGATATGGCATCCCCATTTGTTGTCGAAGACTGCGGCCTTCACTTCGAGCCGGAACGTGCGGTCGTGGTCCTTGATGTTGTAGTTGTAAGTGCGGTTGTATATCACCTGTGTCATGAACAGGTAGAACGTCGCCACTGCCACTCCCAGTCCGAACAGGTTGAGCAGCGTTGCCAGGCGGTAGCGGCGGAACAGATAAAGTAAGCTTTTCATACGCCATTTCTCCTTTCTCAAAGAATATTGTTGTTGTCCACCACCTGTCCGTCGAGCAGGTTTATGATGCGGCTTGCCATCTGGGCATCATGCTGCGAGTGGGTCACCATCACAATCGTCGTGCCTTCGGCATTGAGCTGTGCGAGGAGTTCCATCACGGCGAGTCCGCTCTTGGAGTCGAGGTTTCCCGTCGGCTCGTCGGCGAGGATGAGCTTCGGTTTGCCCACCACGGCACGTGCTATGGCAACACGCTGCTGCTGTCCGCCCGACAGCTGCTGCGGATAATGCTTGGCGCGGTGGCTCATACCCACCTTGCGCAGTATTTCCGTCACTCGTTCGCGGCGTTCCTTTGCCGGCACGCCCATATAGCGGAGCTGCAGGTCTACGTTCTCTTCCACGGTCAGCTCGTCGATGAGGTTGAAGCTCTGGAACACGAAGCCGATGCGTCCGCGGCGGTAGCGTGTGCGTTCCTTCTCCTTCAGTCTTGCCACCGGCTCTCCGTCGAGCCAGCACTCGCCGGAGTTGGGGTTGTCGAGGAGTCCGAGGATGTTCAGCAGCGTGGACTTTCCGCAGCCGCTCGGTCCCATTATGGCTACGAAATCTCCGTCGTCCACGTTGATACTAACGCCGTTCAGAGCTACGGTTTCCACTTCTTCCGTGCGGAAGATTTTCGTCAGGTTTTCTGTCTTTATCATTGCTGTATGTCTTTTTATGTCTTGTCGTTTCGATATAAAATAGTCGTTGTGCTCTCTATTTCAGTATCAGCACTTCGTTGTCCTTGAATGCTTCGTAGCCGCTCGTTACCACGCGTTCTCCCGGTTCCAGTCCGTCGGTCACCTCATAATACTGCGGGTTCTGCCGGGCTATGCTGATGTTGCGTCGGTAAGCCTTCTTACCCGATTTGTCGAGCACGAATATCCAGTTGCCGCCAGTGGCTTGGAAGAAGGTGCCGCGCGGAATGAGCGTTGCCTGCTGCGACTTTCCCAATGCCAGTTCCACGTAGTAGGTTTGTCCGCTGCGCATCTGTGCCGGTCGTTTGCCCACGAACACGAAGTCGGTGCGGAAGGAGCCGTTGCGCACCTCCGGATACACCTTGCGCACACGCAGCTGGTATGTCTTGCCGCCGCGGTTTATTGTGGCGAGCAGTCCGGGGCGCACACGTTCGATGTAGTGCTCGTCAATCTGTGCCTGCACCTTGAAGTCGGAGAGGTCGTTTATCTGTCCTATGTTCTGTCCGGCAGAGATGTTCTGTCCCAGTTCCACATCGAGCAGTCCGAGTTCGCCGTCGATAGCCGAGCGTATCTCGAGTTTGTTCTTGCGCTCCCGCACGAGCAGCACGTTCTTCCTCATATTGTCGAGGTTGTCCTCCATCTGTGCCATCTGCACCCGGCGGTAGATGCTGTCCTGTCGCAGCCGTTGCGCCACGAGGCTTTGCTTGCGTCGTGCCAGCCGGTAGTCCTCCTGGCTCTGTGTGTATGTCTCCTTGCTGATGAGCCTTTCCTTATACAAGCGTGCGTTCTGGTTGCAGGCGCGCTGCTTGCGTTCGCAGTCCATGTCGAGCGTAGCCTGTTCGGTGCGGTTGTTCAGCCGGTCCTGTTGCATTGCCACCTGTGTGTTGCGCAGCAGGTTCTGTTTCTCGGCAAGCTCCGCCTCGGCATTGAGAATCTGCAGGTCGAGGTTGCTGTTGCTCAGTCGCAGTATCACGTCGCCCTTTCTCACACGTGTTCCCTCTTCCACAGGTTTCTCTCTAACTATGCCACCCTCCTCTGGAGAAATCTGCACCACCTGGATAGGCACCACCTGTCCGTTCAGCCGCACGTAGTCGTCGAACCGTCCGTGGGTCACGTTGCTTATCGTCAGGTCGCGCTTGTCTACGGTCATTGTGCTTGCCGTCGAACAGAACACTATCCATACGAGTACTGCCGTCAATGCCGTTGCCGCAGCTATATACCAAATGTAGCGGCGTAGGAATGTTTTCTTTTCTATCTGTCGGTCCATAATATATTACATTTCATATTGAGGCTTGCCTGTAGTAAGCGAGCAGTCTTCTGTTATACATCATTGTAAGTTGGCTTTGCAGCAGTTTCACTCTCGACTGCAGCAGCGTCACCGCCGCCGTCCTCACGTCGATAGCCGATGCCATGCCCTCCTCAAACTTGCGTGTGGTGATGTGTGCGGCAATGCTGTCTGCCTCCACCTGCTCGTTCGTTTTCAGCATCTCTTTTTCGCTGTTCCGCACGTCGGCAGTGGCTTCCGCCACAAGGCGGCGCAGTTCCGAACGCTCATAGTCGAGCGTCTCACAGGCACGGTCGAGGGCTATGCGGCGCGAGCGCACCGTTGTCAGAGTGGCAAGACGGTTGAAAATGGGTATGCTGAGCGTGAATGCCACGTATTCGCCGGCGTTGTTCTTGAACTGCTGGCTGAAAGGCGCATGTCCACTCGTATCCATATTGCGGAAGAACGAGGTGGACACGCCGCCGGAAAGAGAGATCTTCGGTAGGAAACCGCCACGGGCTGCCCATAGCCCATAGCGTGCTGCTGCCACTTGGCTTTCTGCCTGGGCTATGCGTGGGTTCCGGGCAAGTGCTGCAGGGGTTATACCGCCGTCAGCCTCTGACAGGATAGACAGAGTCTCAACAGACGGTCTTTCCACTATCAGTGTGTCTTCGATAGGGAAATTCATCAACTGTTTCAGCGTGAGCAATGCCTTGGTGGTCTGGCTCTGCATGTGGGTCAGTTCGTAGTCGTCGGCGGCAAGAGTGGCGCGCATCTGTGCCACGTCAGCCTCGCTCTTCTGTCCCATCTCTGCCATCACCTCGGTCTGGCGGAGCAGCTGTATGCTCTCCTCACGCTTCTGCATGGTGTGTTCCACAGCTCCCTGACAGTAGAGCAGATCCATACACGCCTTGCAGACTTGCAGCGCTGTGGCATCCTTCTCCGCTTGTACTGCCGAGCGTCCCATTGCCACGTTGGCTCGTGCCATGCGCAGCTCGTTGTAGCGTTGCAGTCCGTCGAAGATGGTGAGCGAAGCCTGCAGCCCGTAGCTGTTATAAAAGGTACTGATGTCGGTGTAGGTGTTAGTCTCCGGGTCTACGGCGCGGCCGAAGTTCATCTGCGCACTCACGGAACCGTACACCTCAGGCAGGAATGCCCCGATGGCACGTGTCTTGGCGCTGCGGTTCTCGTCGAGGTCGAACTGTTTCTGCCGCACGCTGTGGCTGTGGTCCGCGGCATACTTCATGCAGCGCTCCACGCTCCACGGTTCTGCTGCCTGCACCGATATGGCGGCTATCAAGAGTAGTGTTGATATGAATGTACGCTTCATTGTCTTTTCGTTTTCTTTTCTATCTGCAAATTTACGCCACGCCGCCAACGTTCGGAAGATATTCGCTGGGAAAATAGCCCATTGTATGATTATCATACAGCGTATTGTATGAAAATCATACACATTGTTTATGAGTGGCGTTTCTCTTTGTGTGTTCAGGAAAAAAATGTAACTTTGCCGTATCTCATAAAGACGTAAGTCATTATGGCTGAAGAAACAAGAAAACACACATTAGGAGGTTATATGATAGAAACTTATTGTGACACTATACTGGTGGTTGATGACAACCAGGCAATACTCACGGCCCTGAAGATATGTCTTGCAGGGGCGTTCCGACGTGTGCTCACTCTCGAAAGTCCCGACAACCTTGTTGCCACGCTGAAGAAGGAGGATGTTGATGTGGTACTGCTCGACATGAATTTCTCGCTCGGTGTGAACACAGGACAGGACGGACTGTTCTGGCTGCGCACGCTGAAGAAACGGTATCCGGATACTCCCGTGGTGCTGATGACGGCATACGCTGATGTGCAGTTGGCTGTGAAAGGACTGAAAAACGGAGCTGCCGACTTCGTTACCAAGCCGTGGGACAACGACGAACTGATTCGTACGCTGCGTGATGCTGTGGAGAAGAACCGTGTGGTGGTGCCGCTCGACAAACTGGAACAGCAGCATGTGCATAGAGTGGTGGAGCAATGCCACGGCAATATGAGCCGTGCTGCCGAACTGTTGGGCATAACGAGACAGACGCTCTACAGAAAGTTGAAAACAGACAACTGACCCCAAACCACAAATATAATACTACACGACATGACACCTTATTCTATTATAGCATTTCTCATCGTCATTCTCGTGGTGATAATCCTTTGGGAGTGGCGCCGCCAGCGGCGTCTCTCCATTCGTGCACGGCTGATGCGTGAGGCTTTGCGCAACCGCGACTTCATGTTCCGTTTGCCCATCGACGGTATTATGCCGGGCGAACGCGACCTGCAGACGATGCTCAACGATATGGGTGGCGAGATAAACCAGCTCATGGCGCGTAGCGAGGTGGAGTCGTGGCAGCGGCTCACCCGTGTGCTTACCCACGAGATTATGAATGCCGTAACACCGATACAGAGCATAACGCAGGCTTACATGGGCAGTACGATGGTGAAGCAGACACCGCTCGAAGAGGGCATACGAGCCATCTACGACACCACACGCAGCCTGTCTGCCTTTGTGGAGAGCTACCGCAAGATGACGCAGCTGCAGACTGTGACTATAGAAGAAATAGAACTTGAGCGTATGGTTGCCAATCTGAAGTCGCTCTATCCCAAGCTCTCCTGGCATGTAGACCTCGGTGCGATCCGCACTCTGCGTGCCGATGCAAGCATGACGCATCTGGTACTGACAAACATCGTGAAGAACGCCGTTGAAGCCGGAGCGCACGACATCAGCCTTACCGTCACTGCCGATGCCGACTACACGCAACTGCTGATAAGCAACAACGGCTCGCCGATACCAGCCGAAGTGGCACGCGAGGTGTTCGTGCCTTTCTTCACCACCAAGCGTTCCGGTTCCGGCATCGGGCTGTCGCTTGCCCGCCAGATGATGATGGCACAGGGGGGAAACCTTACTCTCGCCGATACGTCACAGCCCGGTTGCCACACGACATTCGTAATCAATGTGGCCAATAAAGGTTACTTCGGAATAAGTAATTGACGATTTGGTGCAATCTAATAAGGGCATGTGCGACCCACAAATTATGGGTGCGTACATGCCCTTATTAGATATGAATAGCGAAGAAAAGGTAGCTTTTGAAAATGCCGCGAACAAAGTTCCTGTTCCGGGGATAAGAAAATCGTAAAATGGTGTAAGGAGGAGGTAACTACACATGCTTGCCCTTGCCCATCCATTTCTTGATGCGGCGGGTGAGGGCTTGGGCTATTTGGCGTGTGTTCCCAGCCTTTAGGTTGAGCCAGAGCTCTTCGATGCTTCGCCCCATTTTTATCCAGGGGTGTCCCCATCCGTTGGTGCGGTAGGTGTGTTCCTTGTAGGCAACATACTCCATGACATACTTGGGGTGCTTCAAGGGGAAGGTGACGTCGTGGCGTTGCATGGTGAATATGCGGCGCAAACCATGCGGCATGGTCTGCAAGGCGGCGTAGTGGGTTGAGTCGGCTGTGGCTCCAACGTTGCTCACCATGTTGCGGGTGGGCATGATGGCGAGCCCATTGTTCATGAGCATGGAGGACCAAAACACGCTCTCGAAGAACGGTTTGCCGGCCGCGGCGTGATCGGCGCACATGCGCATGAAGTCGGAACGGTAGTCCCGTGCCTTCACCAGGTCGGCCAGTTGCTGGCGGTTGAAGTCATCGTTCATAAACGAATAGGCTCCGTCCCATTTCTCCACGACACGCCTCCACGACGCCCAGCCCCAGATGGAGAAGGCTGATGTGAAGAAATAGTCGTAGGGCACGTTGGGTGTCACCTCATCGGTGTTGAATCCGGCCACCATGGTGATGCGCTCGTCGTGCTCGTAACGGTCGAGCATTTCCTTACAGAAGGGTAGAAACGAAGGCGCCGGCACCACATCGTCCTCCACGACGGCCACCTTGTCGGCCAGTGAGAATGCCCATTTCTGCGATAGGAATCCCGAGGGATCGCATCCCTGGTTGTGCTCGCAATAGTGGCGATGCACCTCACATTCCCAATCGATGTTCTCGTCGCTGGCTATGCGTCGGCATGCCTCCATGCCCTTGCGGTCTTTCTCGTTGCCCTCGCGGGGTCCGTCCTGATAGAGCAGGAGCTTCGATGGGCGTGAGGCTTTCACGGCGTCGAACGCCTGTTGGAACGTCTCGGGCCGGTTGAAGAAGAGCATCAACACGGCAATATCGGTCTTATAAGGATGTTTCATGGTGGGTGTGGTTTAGCGCCAATCGGTAGGTTATGTTTGTCGCGATGGCATGCGCCATCTATTCCTATTCTCGTTATTGTTTCTGCGCCCGCTTTCGCATGCGGTCCTTAAACCATCTCAGGGGGTAATAGGCCAAGCGTGGGGGAAGGGCCAGGAAGAGGCGGTGGAGCCATGGCACACGGCTGTCGACCTGCTGTCGCAAGGGGCGATAGTAGCGGTCGAGCACGTGGAACTGCCGCTTGTAGAGGAAGTTTTCGTACACCTTGATTTGGTTGAGAAGGAACCACGGCTCCATGACCTGCCACTTGGGCTGCAACGTGCGGCGCAGCTCGTCGTCGTAGATGCGTATCATCCGCAGGTCCTCCACGCGCGTGTTGGGCACATCCTCCTCGTGCCAATACACCTCATCGGCGATGAACCACACCTTGGGTTCCTTCATGAGGCACTTGATTTGCATGAGGCTGTCCTCGCGCTCGATGATCTCTCGGGGCGCGTTGAGGCACCCTTCGAGCAACTGGCGCTTGAAGAGGATGCCCCACAACACGCAGAACGTGTTCTTGATGCTGAGCAGGGCGCCGATGAGCTCGTCGCTGTTGTGCCATCCGCGGCGCCCCGAGTCGCAATGGGCGTGATACTGATTGGTGAATGTTCCTATCACCTCGTCGGCGCCCGAGGTCACTATGGCCTCGTGCAGGGCAGCCATGGCGTGGGGTGTGAGCATGTCGTCGGCGTCGGCGAACATGATGTATCGGCCCCGCGCCTCGGCCACTCCATGCCGGCGCGCCGCCGTTACGCCCCCATTGGGCTGGTGGAACACGCGCACCCTATCGTCGTGCTGGGCCAGCGTGTCGAGCTTGGTGGCCGAGCCGTCGGTGCTTCCGTCGTCGACGGCCACAATCTCGAAGTCGCTGAAATCTTGCGTGAGGATGCTCTCCAGGCAACGGTCTATGTAGTCGACCTTGTTGTAAACAGGGATGATGACGGATATTTCCATACCAGTTATTTTTTGAATTTGTTCTTGGCGAATTGCAGGCACTCCTCCAAAATCTGCACGCGCGCCACCTTCATGACGGCGAAATAGAGCACGCCCGCCATGGCTATGCGTGCGAGCAGCAGCACGATGGGCGTGCCGATGGCCTGTGTGCAGCATCCGGTTACGGCCATCACGCCACCGGCGGCGAGCAGGAAGGGCGCCATGTCTTTCACCACCTGCCACAGGCTGAGGCCGATGAGGCGGTGGGCTTGCGTCTGCCATGCCAGCAGCCATAGGATGTTGAAGCCGCTGTAGACGGTAATCATCACAAGGATGCCGAGGCTGTGGGTACAGAGCATGAGGATGATTTGCAGGGCTATCTGAAGAATGTTGCACCACATGTTGATGTCGGCGCGGCCATGCCCTATGACCATGTTCTGATACAAGGTGTAGAAGGGGAAGAAGGCTCCGCTCACGGCCAGGATCTGCAACAAGGGCACGGCGTCGATCCATTTGGCGCCGATGGTGATGAGGATGAACTCGCGCGCCACGAGCACCAGGCCGAACATGGCGGGGAAGGCGAGGAACGCCGTGAACCGCATCATCTTGCGGAAGACGCGCAACTCGCGCTCGCGCTCATTGGCAATCGACGCAAAGACGGGTTGCGCCACTTGCTGCGTGGTGTTGGAAACGAGCGAATAGGCCATGAAATTCCACTTGTAGGCTTGGCTGTAGTTGCCCAATATATCCTTGTTGAAGAACTTGCCGATGATAACCGACATGATGTTGTTGTTCACGGTGTTCATCACCATGACCACGAGGATGTTCATGCTGAAGCCAAACATCTTGCGTATGGGCCTGAGGTCGATGTGGAGCGAGGGCCGCCATGGCACGTAATAGTAGCGCCCCACGTTGAGGATGGTGATGTAGAGCACCTGCTGCCACGCCAGGCTCCAATAGCTATAGCCCAGGAAGGCGAGCGTTACGCCGGTAAGCCCCGAGAGGATCAGGGCGAGCGAATTGATCATGGTCATCTCCTTCACCATGAGTTTCTTGGTGAGGTAGGCGTTGGGCGTGATGCCGAAGCTGCCCACGACGAACGACAAAAAGACGAAATGCGACAAGGGCGTGAGCACCGGTTGGTGGAAGAAGTCGGCGATGAGCGGCGCCGCGAACCACAGGACGGCGTAGAGCGAGAAGCTCATGAGGATGTTGAACCAAAACACCGCGTTGAAGTCCTCGTGCTTGGGGTCCTTCATGTTGATGAGGTAGGTGCTGAACCCCGAGCTCTGCAAGTTGCCCGCTATGGCCGTGAAGATGGCGATGTATCCGATGATGCCATACTCGCCCGGCGACAACAGCCTTCCCAGCATGATGCCGATGAGCAGGTTGAGCACCTGTGTGGTGCCGCTATTGAGCGCCCCCCAGAAGAGGCCCTTGGTGGTTTTCTCTTTGAGTGTGTCTGCCATAGATGGGTGTTTGTCATTGCTCCGACGCGCCGTTGTAGCCCGGCTTGTCGATGATTTTCCTCACTTCGCGGTAAGGAATCTTTCGGTTCAGGTCCATGAACACCACGTCGTGTTGCACGCGTTGCTCCACGGGCGGCAGCTGGCGCCAGTTGCCATACGATGTCACGAGATAGTCCTCGTAGCGTGTGGGCACTACGATGCTGATGTCCTCGAAGGGCAGCGTCGTTCCGTCGCCGAAGATGTCGGCCGTAAGGTTCTTCTCGCGTGAGGTGTAGCTCGAGCTGAAGCAGATGTGGTTGGAGCGTGTGCCGTGGTAGGCGCGCAGCTCCCGCTCCATCCGTCCCACGAGATAATTGCGGATAGGCGTTCGGAAGAGGGCGTAGCTGATGTCGCCCAACGTGAGTCGCAGGCTCTGCTTGGTGATGTTGCCAAGGATGTTGGCCCACGACTTGCGCAACAGGTCGGCGGCAATCATCTTGCGCAATTTCAGCATGCGGTCGCAGTAGCGTTGGCGCTCGTTGTCGTCATCGGGCACCACATCGAGTGGGAACACGTCGATGTAATTGCCGAAACTGATGCGGTATTCGGTCCATTCGCAAATGGTGGAACGGGCGTTGCAGAATTTGGCGAAGGGCAGATAATACTCCTTGTCGTGAACATATTCCACCTGCTCATAGCCCTTGGGCGGGTTGGTTCGCATGAGGCGCAGGTAACGGTCGTAGTCGTCGCGCATCATGTAGACGTCGATGTCGTCGTCCCAAGGTATGAAGCCGTGGTGGCGCGCCGCACCCAGCACGGTGCCATAGGCGGCGTAGTACTTGAGGTTGTTGGCTTGGCAGAACGCTATGAAGGCCTTGAGGGTCTCGAGGGTCATGGCTTTTCGCTGCGCCAGTTGTTCTTCGGATAGAATCTTCATGTGTTTGGTGTGGGCAAGCGGCGCCCTCGCGTGTGCTCCGTGGGGGTGCCACTTGCCTTGTGTGGCGTGTTTGTTGAGGGTTATTTGGTTCCCGGGATGAGCTCCAGTATCTGCTTGATGGGCATGCAGAAGGGGTCGGTCTCGAGCGATCGCTCGTTCTCAAGGATGGTCTCGGCGCACTTGCACATGGCGGGGTAGGCTGCGCGGAGCATGTGGTTGGCGTAGATAACCACGTTGACGCCCCACGAGATGAGCTCGTCTTCCTTGACGTGGTTGTAGGAGGTTGGCACCACGATGATGGGCACGAAGGGGTGCTTCTCGCGGAACTTGGCGCAGAACTCCTTGATGTCGTCGCCGCTCTTGTTGCGGCTGTGGATCATGATGCCGTCGGCACCTGCGTCGACGTATGCGAAGCAACGCTCCAGGGCGTCGGCCATGGGCTGTCCGGCGATGAGGCTCTCGCAGCGTGCGATGATCATGAAGTCGTTGGTGATCTGGGCGGCCTTGCCCATGCGTATCTTGTGGCAGAAGTTCTCTATGGAGTCTTGCGTCTGCTTCACCTCGGTTCCGAAGAGCGAGTTTTTCTTCAGTCCGGTCTTGTCCTCGATGATGATGGCCGACACGCCGTTGCGCTCCAGGGTGCGAACGGTAAACTGGAAGTGCTCGGGCAGTCCGCCGGTGTCGCCGTCGTAGATGATGGGTTTGGTGGTGCACTCGAGGATGTTGGTGAGGTCTTGCATGCGCGTGGTGAGGTCTACGGCCTCAATGTCGGGCTTGCCCTTCGAGGTGGAGTCGGTGAGCGATGACGACCACATGCCGTCGAAGGCGCGAATTTCCTGACCCTTCTTCACCTCGTAGCGCTCGATGATGAGCGCCGAGAGGCCGTCGTGGGCCTCGAGGATGCGCACGATGGGCTTGGCGGCGATGAGCCGGCGCAGCGATTTCAGGCGTATGTCGGGTGTGGTGCCGATGGCTTTCACCTCATCGAAGAGCGACGACGAGTTGATGCCCTTGGTGTAGGGCACCTCCACCACCTCGCCTCCGAGGTCGGCCATCACCTTGATGCACTCCAGGCGTAGCTCCGAGTCGCGGCCCTCTTTCCAGTTGTCGCCATGGATGAGGATGTCGGGACGATACTTCTGCAGGTTGGGAATATAGCTGTATTCGTCCTGCGGCACCACGTGGGCCACGCCGCGAATGTTCTTGATGACTTGCTCGCGCTGCTCGTAGGTCATGTAGGGCAGGCGTGAGCGATAGGTGGCAATGGCCTTGTCGGTGTAGAGACCGATGGTGAGTTCGCCCAACTTGGCGCCTTCGTTGATGATATTGATGAGGCCGGGGTGAAGGATGTCGCCGACCATTCCGAGATAAACGTTCTTGCTCATGTATTGTTAGTTTCTTTAGTTTTCGCATGAAAAATAGCCCTGTGGGCCCTTGCCGCAGAAGGCTTGGCCGAGGGTTGCCGCATCTGTATGCGCTATCTTTGCAAAGATAATGATTATTATTGAGAAATCGGCTCGTCTTTCCTAAAAAACTCATTTTGCGGCAAAGTGGTTGCCAATGATGCGTTTTTGGGGGGCTTGCCCCACTTTTTCGCATTTTGTTGTCAATCTTTTCGGTTTTCAAACGTATAGTAGGTAGGAGGCCGACAAAAGCCTCTCTCAATTTGTTGAATCATCATAATAGAATCCTAATGAAGAAAACCATCATGTTGCTGTTCGCCCTGCTGTTGGCGACAGGAATGAAAGCCGACGAGACCGACACATTGGCCATCGACGCCATCTATAAGGAACTGCTGGCCCGACCGGGCGTTACGCAGACCGCCGTGCGCTATACGGGCGGCTGGGGGGCGGGCTGCGCAAACTTCTCCTGGCTCCAAGGTGAAGGAAGCGGATGGACCGTGGGCAACCGACTGACGCTGAAGGGTGTGGACAAGGCTGAGGCCGACCGCATCATGCAGGTGTTTAAGAAGTATCATGAGCGAACCCATGTGGCCATGGGCGAAGGCAGGGCCGACATGGGGCTCGAACGTTTCCGTATGTTCTACGGGATGAGGTGGTCGGCCGGAACACTCTATTTCTTGAAAGCCAGGAAGTTGGGCGATGAGTTTTGTGTGCCGTTCGACTGGTTTTTCCGCGACTACTATAAGCCCAAGAGAGACCTGGGCGATGCCTGGGCCGCCATCGACGCACCCACACGCCGCTTGCTCGGACTGAGCCATCTGTGGAGTGGGGTGAAGCAAAACTTCGTGTTCCTGAATCGGGTCAGCGTGGATTGGGACAGCCTGTACGTGGCGATGATACCGAAGATCAAGGCCGCCGCCAACGACGAGGAGGCCACACGCCTCTTGCAACGCATGGCCGCCACGTTGCACGATGGCCACACCTTCGTTTATTCCGATTACCCACAGGACCTGCGCACCATGCCCCTCACCACGCGGTGGATCGACGGGAAGGTGTATGTCGATCAGGTGTTGAGCTCGGCTTTTGCCCGGAAGGGCGTGCGACGTGGCCTGCAGGTGGTGGCCGTCAATGGCGAAGCGCCTGAGGTGTACGCCCAGCGCGAGTTGGCGCCCTATGTGTCGTCGTCCACCCCACAATGGCTTATACATAATATGTACGACGACAAGAACCTGACGAAGGGTGGCGACAACCGCCAGATGACCTTGACGCTGAGCGATGGCAAGCGTGAGGTGAGCGTAGGCTACAACTTCGACGGAAGTGGGTTCGACATCAGGCCCCAGCAGAATGACGTGCCCATCAGGTTCTCCCTGCTCAAGGGGGGCGTAGGCTATCTGCGCATCGACAACTTCATGGATGGGCGAATCTGTCGCGAGTTTGACAAGCTCTATCCGCAAATCCTGCAGACGCGCGCCCTCATCATCGACGTGCGCGACAATCCCGGAGGCAACTCGGGCAATGGCGACCATGTGGCGCGCCATTTCATCGCACAAAGTCTGCGTGCGGGTGCGTGGGAGAGCAGGGAGTATATTCCAGCCTTCGCCTCGTGGAGAATGGCTGAGAGGGTCTATCGACAGGAGGGCGCCCTGATGACGCTGGATGCCAACAGCAAGCTCGAACGCTACACGAAGCCCGTGGCGTTGCTGGTGAATCGTGGCACCTTCTCGGCCGCCGAGGACTTCACCGCCCTCCTGCGCGCCACCGGCCATTGCGCCTTGGTGGGTGAGCCCACGGGCGGAAGCACGGGCAATGGCGTGCGCATCGCAATCATTCCGGGGGTGTGCACCGCCAACATCTGCTCCAAGCACGACTATGCCCCCGATGGCTACGACTTTGTGGGCAAGGGCTTTGTGCCCGACATTGCCGCCCCCGAGAGCTACAAGACCTACTTCAAGGACAAGCAAGACAACGCCATGACCAAGGCCCTGCAGTGGCTGAACAAGCAGATACGCAAGTGAAAATGGCCCAGTGGGGCATGAAAACCTCAACATACTCTCTCTAAGTTATTCATCGTGGTGGTGCTTCTTCGGAGGCGCCACCTTTATTTTTCCCTCGTGCGGAAGGGTGCTGACAGGATGTGTGTTGTTGGGTATTTTGGTGAAAAAGTTGTGTCGAGAATTGGAGTGAAATAGCGTGCGGAAAAGCCATTTTTGCCGTCTCGAACCCCGTGAGATGAGACTTGCGCTTGCGGTTAGGCATCTTTCGAGTTGCGAAACATGCCTAACCGAACCACCGTTTGGCGTCTTTTGCACGACCGATGGGCATGTTTCGCATTGCGAAAAGGCATGTTTTATAGTGTGGAATGTTAAATGTGCAATGTGGAATTGTGTGTAATGAATGTAAGTGTTTGAGCGTTAGAGGGTTACGAAAACGCGCCGAGAATCGCGTATTTCGGCCAAATATATCCGTCGTGGAAAAGAAATGTGTAGTTCTTGCTATAGATTGTTGCTTGTTTTCGGAGTGCTTCAAACCGGCAAGTCTTGCGCTTTTCTTGTTCCGAAGCGCCCGTCTTCCGTCTCTTGCCTTACCCTTAGGGAGTTTTTGCTCTCTCGCTTTCCGTTTCCAGTTCTCTCGCTTTCCGTTTCCAGTTCTTTTATGCGCCATTTCCCATTCTCTCATTTTCCATTCCCTGTTCTTCCGGCAGTTTCGTCCCTTTCCGCCTTCTTCGTTGGGAGCTTCTTTCCTCTGGCCTCGTCACCCCAGTGTTTCCTCTCTTCCATCTTTGCCTTGAGGAGCTTCTTGAAGGGTTTGGTGTAGTTAAATAACCTTAAAACCGTTAAAATATAATAAACGTAGGGCGTTCAGGGCTTGTCTGTAAGATGTGTATGAAATAAAATATGTAATTTTGCACACCGATTATTTCGGGACACGCTTAGAGTCCCCCCGTGCGGACGTGTAAATAGCCGTGCCTTTGGCCGGACACGGTGGTTTGTGAATCATCCGCGCAGCAGAGCGAAAGCCATGGATGGTCTCTTTTAGACTGGAGGCGCCGTGAGGTCTCTGTTATAAATAAGGTATAAAAACGTTTTTTAGTAGTAAATTTAAATTTTAAAATGGACACTTTAAGTTACAAGACTATTTCCGTCAACAAGGAAACAGCTCAAAAGGAGTGGGTAGTGATCGACGCTACCGACCAGATTGTTGGCCGCCTCTGCTCGAAGGTTGCCAAACTGCTCCGTGGAAAGTACAAACCCACTTTCACTCCGCACGTCGACTGCGGTGACAACGTCATCATCATCAACGCAGCCAAGGTGCGTTTCTCCGGCAAGAAGGAAACCGATAAGGTTTACACTCGCTATACTGGTTATCCCGGTGGACAGCGCTTCAACACGCCTGCAGATCTCCGCAAGCGCGAGAATGGCGTCGACAAGATCATTCGTCACGCCGTGAAGGGCATGCTCCCCAAGGGTCCCCTCGGTCGCTCACTTCTCAACAACCTCTATGTGTACGAGGGTGCTGAGCACAAGCAGGAGGCACAGAAGCCTAAGACTATTGATATTAACCAGTATAAATAATTTGAGACAAGATGGAAGTTATTAATGCAATCGGTCGCCGCAAGAGCGCTGTGGCTCGTGTTTATGTCACAGAGGGCACCGGTAAGATTACAATCAATAAGAAGGACATCACCGTTTTCTTCCCCTCAGCTATCCTGCAGTATGTGGTGAAGCAGCCCCTGCAGTTGCTCGAGGTCGCAGAGAAGTACGATATCAAGGCCAACCTCGACGGCGGTGGTTTCACCGGCCAGAGCCAGGCCCTGCGTCTCGCCATCGCACGTGCGCTGGTGAAGATCAACGCTGAAGACAAGAAGAACCTCAAGGACCACGGATTCCTCACACGTGATAGCCGTGCCGTTGAGCGTAAGAAGCCTGGACAGCCCAAGGCTCGCCGTCACTTCCAGTTCAGTAAGCGTTAATATCTCCTGGGTCTCTATCTGTGTGAGACCGGAGATACGTTTAGCATCCAAACAGGCAGGACTCTTCCACGATCGGTGCGAGGCTACCTGGCTGCTGGTTCTAAGCAACGGCCATTGGCCGGTTACGCTCGGGGCAGGAACCCCAGCTAACAAGAATTAAAAAGGAAAGTAAACAATTAAAAATTGAACAAAATGTCAAGAACAAATTTTGACCAGTTGCTTCAGGCAGGTTGCCACTTCGGTCACCTGAAGCGTAAGTGGAACCCCGCCATGGCTCCTTACATCTTCATGGAGCGCAATGGTATTCATATCATCGACCTCAACAAGACAGTAGCCAAGATCGACGAGGCTGCTGAGGCTCTCAAGGCCATCGCCAAGAGCGGTAAGAAGGTTCTGTTCGTCGCTACTAAAAAACAGGCCAAGGACATCGTAGCCGAAAAGGCTGCTTCTGTCAACATGCCCTACGTTATCGAGCGTTGGCCGGGCGGTATGCTCACCAACTTCCCCACCATCCGTAAGGCTGTGAAGAAAATGACGAACATCGACAAGTTGATGAACGATGGTACATTCTCGAACCTCTCAAAGCGTGAGCTGCTGCAGATCACTCGCCAGCGCGCCAAGCTCGAGAAGAACCTCGGTTCTATCGCTGACCTCACTCGTCTGCCCTCGGCTCTCTTCGTCATCGACGTGATGAAGGAGCACATCGCAGTGAAGGAGGCTAACCGCCTGGGCATCCCCGTGTTCGCTGTGGTCGACACCAACTCTGATCCCAACAACGTGGACTACATGATCCCCGCCAACGACGACGCTAAGGACTCTGTTGAGGTGATCCTCGACGCTGTCTGCGGTGCTATCGCTGAGGGTCTGGAGGAGCGCAAGGCTGAGAAGGCCGACGACAAGGCTGCCGCTGAGCAGGCTGAGGAGGCCGCTGAGGGCCGTCGCCACGCTCCCCGTCGCGCTCGCCGTGACGAGGCTGCCGCCGAGGCTGCTCCCGCTGCTGAGGAAGAGGCTCCCGCCGCTGAGTAATCATATTGAAGTTTATTCATCAAACTTTTTAAAGTAAAATATCATTATGGCTGTTACAATTGAAGACATCAAGAAGCTTCGCACAATGACCGGTGCAGGTATGAAAGACTGCAAGAAGGCTCTGACCGAGGCTGATGGTGATATCAAAAAGGCTGTGGAGCTCGTTCGTGAGCGTGGTTTGGCTATCGCTGCAAAGCGTTCTGACCGCACCACATCCAATGGTTGCGTGCTCGCTAAGTACGAGAATGGCTTCGCTGCCATGATCGCCCTGAAGTGTGAGACCGACTTCGTTGCCAACGGTGCCGACTATATCAAGCTCACGCAGGATATCCTCGACGCTGCCGTGGCCGCTAAGGCTCAGACACTTGAGGAGGTTAACGAACTGACCGTGAACTACGACGGTGAGGACGTGAAGGTGGCCGATGCCGTTACACGCCGCTCAGGTGTTGTGGGTGAGAAGATGGAGCTCGACGGCTACAACGTGCTCGAGGGCGACAACATCTACACTTACGACCACATGGGTCGCCACATGCTCTGCACACTCGTGCAGCTCTCTGACGCCAATGAGGACGCCGGTCACAAGGTTGCCATGCAGGTGGCTGCCATGAAGCCCGTGGCCCTCGACGAGGCCAGCGTGCCCGAGAGCGTTAAGGAGGAGGAGCTCAAGGTGGCTATCATGAAGACAAGAGAGGAGCAGATCCAGCGTCAGGTCAATGTTGCCCTGAAGAAGGCTGGCGTCAACGCCAATCTCGTCGACAGCGAGGACCACATCGAGTCGAACGTTGCCAAGGGCTGGCTCTCTCAGGAGGACGCCGACAAGGCTCGCGAGATCATCAGCACTGTAAGTGTTGAGGCTGCTGGCAAGCTCAACGAGAACATGATCCAGAACATCGCCAAGGGCCGTATGGCTAAGTTCTTCAAGGAGAACTGCTTGGTTGATCAGGAGTTCCAGTTCGAGGAGGGCGACAAGAAGACCGTTTCTCAGTGGCTCGACGCTCAGGCCAAGGGTCTGAAGGTGGCTGCTTACAAGCGCTTCTCTTTGTCAGGCGACTAATCACTGATTATACATCAATACGAGTGGGGAACCATGGAAGACGCGGTCTTCCGCGGTTCCCCATATTGTTTTTACACCTTATATTATATGTGGCAAGCAATGAGCAGATGGTTGGCCTTGGCCCTTTTTTCGTTGACAACCCTTTCGGCGTGGGCGCAGCGTCCGGCTTTTGGGAAGATGTCGCCGCTCGTCAGGCAGGCGTGGCTCGCACAGCAGCGCATGGCCAACAAAACGGAGGCCAAGGCGGTTGTCAAGGCAAACGTGCGGTCGGAGAGAACGATCATGGCGTTTGTCAAACTGGCGTCGGCCGACAGTTCGCCCCTTACCGAACAGGGGGCGCAGGTGCTTGCCCAGAAAGGAGGGCTCTTTGTGGCCAACATTCCCTTGGGCTCTTTGGCGCCGCTTTCATGCGACGAGCGGGTCGTAAGGATTGAGGCGGGCCAACGCGCCACAACCCACATGGACACAACGGCCGTTGTTGTCAACGCCACATCTGCCCAGCAGTTGCTTCGTTTGCCGCAAGCCTACACCGGACGGGGGGTCGTCGTCGGTGTGCAGGATATCGGATTCGACCTCACGCACCCCAACTTCTTTTCTCCCGACATGGCCCAGTATCGCATCAAGGCCCTCTGGGACCAACTCTCCATCGATACGCTCCAGTCGTCGTTGCCCGTCGGGCGCGATTATGTGGGGCGCGATAGCCTATTGGCTTTGGGCTGTCCGCGCGATGGGTTGAAGCAGACCCATGGCACGCACACCACCGGAATCGCCGCCGGAAGTGGGGCGGAGGGAGCCGACACGCTGTCGCCTTATCGCGGCATTGCGTGGGAGAGCGACATCTGTTTGGTGTGCAACGCCACGACCGACGACATCGCCCTCATCAATCCCGACGACTATTACAAGTACACTTACGCCCTCGACGCATTGGGGTTCAAGTATATCTTCGACTACGCCGACCGTGTGGGCAAGCCGTGCGTCATCAATTTCAGCGAGGGGTCGAGACAGGATTTCCAAGGATACGATGTGCTTTATTATGAGATGCTCGACTCGCTTGTAGGGCCTGGACATATCATTGTTTCCTCGGCGGGCAACGACGGGCAGGCCATCAACTATCTCCACAAGGGGCCCTCGCAGCAGTCGGCGGGACTCTTCTGTGGCAGCAACTTGCAGAATGTGGGCTTTACCACCAAGGCAACGGCCGATTTTACGCTTCGTTTATCGGTATATAGTCAGGCCGATGCGCCGCAGGTCATCGATGTTCCGATGAGCAAGGTGCTTGCTACTAACGACTCGACGCTCGTCGATACGGTGGCTGTCGGCGACTATAAGTATGTCGTTTCGGCAACGGCTTATCCCTCTTGCTACAATGCCGATGAGGTGGTTTGCGACTGGGATGTCATCACCTTGGCCCACATCTTTAGCAAATGTTACCCCGTGGCCGTGCAACTCGTTGGGCAAGGAGCCGACGTGGAGCTCTTCCCTGTTACAGGATGGCTCTACCATAGCAGTGTCGACTACAGTCTTGCCGATGGCGACAACAGCCACAGCATCAACTCACCGTCGAGCGCTCCGGCGGTTATCTGTGTGGGAGCGACGGGCTATCGCACGCAGTTTGTCAACTATCTGGGACAGCAGAAGGTTTACGACAATGGTCAAGGGGGTGCCCGCACGCCTTTCTCTGGTGTCGGACCAACCTTCGACGGGCGCGTCAAACCCGATGTGATGGCCCCCGGACAAAACATCATTTCGTCGTACAGCAGCTTCTATTTGGAGAACAATCCCGATGCGGGCGACATCAACTCGGATGTCCGCCATTTCTCCCACAAAGGCCGTACCTACGCATGGAACAGCAACGCGGGTACTTCCATGTCGTCGCCTGTGGTGGCTGGAGCCATCGCTCTGTGGTTGCAGGCCGACCCGTCCTTGTCGCCTTCCGATTGCCTGAGCATCTTCGAAAAGACTTGTCGGCGCTACGACCCCATGCTCTCATATCCCAACAACCTCTATGGTTACGGCGAGATCGACGTCACCGCTGGCCTTGAGGAAGTGTTGAGACGGCAGGCGGCAGGCGTGCAGAGCGTGCCTGTGCAACCAGCTACAGGACGTATTTACACCCTCGACGGCCGTGGAGTGGGAACCGATGCATCGGCTCTTGCCCCCGGACTCTATATTCGCGATGGACGAAAGTTCGTCGTTCCTTCATCGAATATTCACCTTAATCATCCATAACTATGAAGATTTTCGCCATTGGCATGAACTACGCTTTGCACAATAAAGCGCTTCACGGTACGTTATCTAAACCAGAGGAACCGTTCATTTTCCTGAAAGCCGACACCGCTTTGCTCAAGGACCACAAGCCGTTCTTCATCCCCGACCACATGGGCCGTATCGAATATGAGGCCGAGGTGGTGGTGCGCATCTGCCGCTTGGGCAAGAACATTCCTGAGCGTTTTGCCCATCGCTATTACGACGCCTACACCATCGGCATCGATTTCACGGCGCGTGAGATGCAGCGCAAACTCGCCTCGCAAGGCAAACCGTGGGATATCGCTAAGGGATTCGACGGATCGGCCTGCATTGGCGATTGGGTTCCCAAGGAAAAACTGCCTGAGATCCAGCGCTTGCGCTTCCACCTCGACATCAACGGGAAGGAGGTGCAGCAGGGCTATACGGGCGATATGTTCTATAAGGTCGATGAGATCATTGCCTACATCAGCCAGTTCTACACCCTGAAAACGGGCGACATCCTCTTTACAGGAACACCAACAGGCGTTGGCCCCGTGAGCATCGACGATCACCTGGAGGGCTACATCGAGGAGCGAAAGGTGCTCGACTTCAACTGTAAGTAACTGCGCCTTGCCTCCTGTGGCTGCTCTTAGCGCTCGCCATTCCTAAAGGTTCGAATTATGGTGGCTGCTCTTAGCGCTCGCCATTCCTAAAGGTTCGAATTATGGTGGCTGCTCTTAGCGCTCGCCATTACAAATGCCTCGTCCTCTGGTGGCTGCTCTTAGAATGGGCCCCTTAATAGTGCTTGGATGCCGATGGCTTGCAACAGCGCATGGCGTTTCGTGCGCTTCCCTTTATCAACAGACAAAACATGAAACATAGACGAATACAACTTCTTCTCCTGGCGGTCGTGATAAGCATGACGGCTACGGCCCAACGGTTCTTCAATCTGACGTCCGACGAGGTCAGCGTCGACTCGATGTTGCCGCAGTTCAGCTATTCCGTGCCTTTGGAAGGTACTTTCGCCGATTCGGTTTACTCCTCTATGATTCTCTATCCGGAGTTCATCGACATGACCCAGGAGGACATAGCCCATTACCATCGTTTGTCCGCCGACTCGCTGCCGGTGCTTCCCCGCGTGGAGCAACATCTGGTGCTCAGTCGCAAGAAGGGATCTTTGGAGGTGAGCTTCTGTCCGTTGGTCTATCGCGAGGGACGCTATCAGATACTCGTCAGTTTCATGCTACGCATCGATTCCAAGGCGTTGCCACGCGCGAAACGTATGGCGCCGAGAACCCGAGGCACAGCCGAGGCGTCGCGTTATGCCGACCATTCGGTGCTTGCCTCAGGCACATGGGCCAAGATTCGCGTGCCTTCCACAGGTGTCTACCAGCTTACCGAGTCGTTCATCCGACAGGCAGGATTCTCCAATCTGAGCAAGGTGAAGGTGTATGGATACGGCGGAAACCTGCAGAATGAGAAGCTTGTGGGCGACGAACTGCGTGCCACCGACGACCTGCACGAGGTTCCCACTTATGCCGCAGGCAACCGACGTCTCTTCTATGCGCGTGGTCCGGTGAGTTGGGCGAACAACACCGCCACCCGCCGCACACGCAATCCTTACTCCGATTACGGCTATTATTTCCTTACAGAGACCGACGCTGAGCCCCAGATGGTTGACTCGGCGGCGTTCCTGTCGTCGTTCTATCCGTCGCCCGACGATTACCATTCGCTCTACGAGAAGGATGGTTACAGCTGGTATCCAGGCGGCCACAACCTCTTCGATCCTGACCCCATTCATTACGGGAAGTCTAAAGAGGTGGTGTTCAACAACCGTACGGGTGCCACGAGTGGGCGTCTAACGGTGAGCGTGTCGGCAGGTTCGAACAGTCGTGCAACGGTCTTTTTCAACGGCAAACAGGTGGGCGAGCTCTACATTTCCTTAGGATCCTACGATAAAGGCAATTCCGCTACTGCCACCTACAACCTCTCAGGGCTCACGGCTTCCGACACGGTGAGCGTGCGTTGCGTGTTGGGCGACCCCATCCGGCTCGACTATGTGTCGATGGCTTGGGACAAGCCCGCACCCGCTCCCAGCCTCGCGGCGCAGTTCGCCACGCCCGAATATGTGTACCATATCACCAACCAAGATCATCATGCCGACGCTGCCGCCGACATGATCATTATCATTCCCACCTCGCAGAAGCTGCTGAAGCAGGCCCAACGCCTTGCCGCTTTCCACGAGCAGCACGACGCCATGCGTGTCCGCATCGTGCCGGCCGACGAACTATTCAATGAGTTTTCCAGTGGCACACCCGATGCCAACGCTTACCGCCGGTACCTCAAGATGCTCTATGACCGCGCTGAGACCGACGCCGACATGCCCCGTTACTTGTTGCTTTTCGGCGATTGCGTGTGGGATAACCGCATGCTTACGAGCGAGTGCGCCAACCTCAACCCCGACGATTACTTGCTTTGCTTTGAGAGCGAGAACTCTTTCAATGAGATCAACTGCTTCGTAGACGATGGCTTCTTCTGCCTGCTCGATGATGGAGAGGGCGTCGACCAGATGCGCTCCGACAAGCTCGACATGGCCGTTGGACGCTTCCCCGTCACCACGGAGGACGACGCCAAGGCCATGGTAGACAAGACCATCAGCTACGTGGAGAACCAAAACGCTGGCGCTTGGCAGAACACGTTGGTCTTCATGGGCGACGATGGCAACAGCAATCTGCACATGACCGACGTCAACGATGCCGCCAACGACATCGCCACACGCCATCCCGGCTATCAGATAAAGAAAGTGATGTGGGACGCATACAAAGGCGTTTCGACCTCGACAGGCAACAGCTACCCCGAGATAACCACCTTGTTGAAGCAGCAACAGCAGGCTGGCGCCCTTATCATGGACTATGCCGGACACGGTCGTGCCGACCAAATCTCCCATGAGCGGGTGCTGACGCTGAGCGACTTTGAGAAGTTCTCCAACACCAACCTTCCCCTTTGGGTCACCGCCTCGTGCGACATCCTGCCCTTCGACGGCGTGGAGCCCACCATCGGAGAGGCTGCCGTGACCAACAGCAAGGGAGGCGCCGTGGCGTTCTTCGGCACCACACGCACCGTGTACTCCAATTACAACAAGTCCATCAACATGGCTTTCATGCGCTATGTGCTGTCCGCTCCCGATGGCAAACCTATCACTCTTGGCGAGGCGCAGCGCTTGGCCAAGAACCAGCTGATTACCAACAAGCAGGACACTACGGTCAATAAGTTGCAGTATTCGCTCCTTGGCGACCCCGCCATAGCGCTCCATTTGCCCACCCTGAGCATAGTGGTCGACTCCATAAACGGCGTCCGTCCGTCGGCCAGCAATCCCCTTACGCTCAAGGCGGGAAGCGTGGCGCGAGTGGCTGGACACGTTGAGAACGCTCCCACTTTCAATGGCGTGATGACGGCATTGGTGCGCGACTCGCGTGAGTTGGTTACTTGCCGACTGAACAATAGCGCCGAGGCGAAGGTGGCGTTCACCTTCTTCGACCGCACCAACACGCTCTTCACGGGGTCCGATAGTGTGCGCAATGGTGCGTTCGCCTTCTCCTTCGTGGTGCCCAAAGACATCAATTACTCTGACGAGCGAGGCCTTATCAACATCCATGCCGTGAGCAACGACAAGCAACTGATAGCCCATGGCGCCGAGGACAACTTCCTTGTGGGCGGAAGCGACGAGAACGCAGTCGACTCCTTGGGGCCGAAAATTTACTGCTATCTCAACACACCGCAGTTTGAGAATGGCGGCAACGTCAACCCCACACCTTACTTCGTAGCCCAGCTAACTGATGACGACGGCATCAATGCGGCAGGCACAGGCATAGGCCACGACCTGCAACTCGTGATCGACGGCAGTCCCAACATGACCTATAAGCTCAACGATTATTTCGCCTACGATTTCGGAACCTACCAACGAGGCACCGTGAGCTATAGTCTGCCGGCGTTGGAGCCCGGTCGCCACACGCTGCTTTTCCGTGCGTGGGACGTGCTCAACAACTCCTCGACGGCCACGCTCGACTTCAACGTGGTGAAGGGATTGAAGCCCACCCTTTACGGCATCGACGTGTCGAAAAATCCCGCTTCCACCTCCACCACGTTCATCATCAGTCACGATTTCAACGGTTCGGCCATGGATGTGGCGATTGACGTTTTCGACACCAGCGGTCGCCTGTTGTGGACCCACTCCGAGACGGGCGTGTCGACCAACGGCGCTTACACAGTCGATTGGGACTTGTGCCAGGACGGAGGCGGTCGGTTGCAGACCGGTGTTTACCTTTATCGCGTCCGCGTATCGAGCGATGGCAGTTCCGAAGCGTCGAAAGCTAAGAAACTCGTCGTCATCAACAATAAATGACCCCTTGCCTACGTTTCTATAGAAGTCAATGATTTTTGGTCGTTCCCACGGTTCTGCCGTGTGTTGCAACCATCCATACAACAATGATACACAGAATGAACAAGACCTTGAGAATAGTTGTGGCATGTCTTCTTGCCGTTGTGTCCTTCCAGGCCAACGCCCAGGATAAGAAGGACATGTTTAACCCGGTGAACACGTCGGTCACCTCGCAGACCATCGCTCCCGACGCCCGCGCTGGTGCCATGGGAGACGTGGGTGTTGCCACAGACCCTGATGTGACCTCACAATACTGGAACCCCGCCAAGTACCCGTTTACGATTAGCCGTGCCGGAGTGGCGCTCAACTACACGCCGTGGCTGCGCCAGTTGGTGAGCGATATGGACCTTGCCTATCTTGCCGGCTACTATCGCATAGGCGACTATAGCGCCGTTTCGGGTTCGTTCCGTTATTTCTCGCTGGGTGAGGTGATGATGGGCGACTATTCGTCCAGCTCAGGCGGTGGCTCGTCGAATGCCGGCAACACCATCAATCCCTATGAGATGTCGCTCGATGTGGCCTACTCGCTCATGCTCAGCGAGACGTTCTCCATCGCCGCTGCCGTACGTTGGATCTATTCGGACCTTACCTACGACTACACACGGGACACGTCGCCCGGTTCGGCTTTTGCCGCCGACATCGCCGCTTATTACCAGAACTATATCAACATAGGTGCGCGCGAGTGCCAGTTGGGATTGGGTCTTAACATCTCAAACATCGGTAGTAAGATTAAGTTTGGTGGCTACAACAACAGCGAGTTTATCCCCACCAACCTGCGTCTGGGTGCCGCCCTGATGATTCCGGTCGACGAATACAACCGCTTCACCATCGCTGCCGACGCCAATAAGTTGCTCGTTCCCACCTATCCCAAGCAGGAAGAGGGTGAGACAACCGAGGATTACACGCAGCGTGTGCAGAAGGATTATTACGACGTTTCGAGCATCAGCGGTATCTTCAAGAGCTTTGGCGACGCTCCCGGTGGCTTCAAGGAGGAGTTGCAGGAGATCCAATGGAGCTTGGGTGCGGAGTATAACTACCACGATCAGTTCACCCTTCGCGCCGGCTACCATCATGAGAGCGCTAACAAGGGTAACCGAAAGTACTTCACGGTGGGTGGCGGTTTCAAGATGAGCGTGTTCTCGCTCGACGCCGGTTACGTCATTGCCACGGCCAAGAGCAACCCGCTCGACCAGACGCTCCGCTTCACGCTGAGTTTCGATATGGATGGCATCAAGGATTTGCTTAAACGTAGATAACATGACAAATATAAGAACAGGAATGGGTTACGACGTTCACCAGTTGGTGGAAGGTCGTGACCTTTTTTTGGGCGGAGTGAAGATCGACCACGCCAAGGGACTGTTGGGGCATAGTGACGCCGATGTGCTCATCCACGCTATATGCGACGCTTTGCTCGGCGCCGCCAACATGCGCGACATCGGTTACCATTTTCCCGACACGTCGGACGACACCTTGGGCATGGACAGCAAGGTCATCCTCAAGCAAGTAGTGGCGCTTATCGCCATCAAGGGCTACCAACTCGTCAACATCGACGCCACCGTATGCGCCGAGCGCCCGAAGCTCAACCCGCACATTCCCGCCATGCAGGCCTGCCTCGCCAATGTCATGGGATGCGATGCGGACCAAGTGAGCATCAAGGCCACCACCACAGAGAAGCTCGGCTTCACGGGTCGCCAGGAGGGCATCTCGGCCTATGCCGTTTGCCTGGTGGAGAAGGTTCGCTAAATAGCGGCGTACGCCTTGCTTCACTTTGGGGCCTTTGCAAACAAGGAAGAAAAGGCTTAGCCTTGTTACAATGCCTATCAGGCCCACGATGCGCAGTATGCATCGTGGGCCTGATAGGCATTCTTTTTTGTGTGTTGGCTAATGGCCAATTTGCAATTGTGGACCTTGTGGGCTTGATGGTGTGTGGGCTCAACGGGCACAAAAAAAATACGCTGAAACTCATCAACGAGCTCCAACGTACACCTATGTTTAACTAAAAATCCTTTTCAAACGAAATGAAAACCTCACGGTCTCCATTGTTCTCCGTTAAACAATCTATCAATCTACCTTAAACCTAATAACTAAAAACCTAAATCTATTACTACTAACCTAAACAATCTATTAACCTTTTGACGATGCAAAATTACACTTAATATCTATATTCTGCAATACAACGATGCCACTTTCTTTTCAAAAATGTGCTTTAATTGATTTATGTCAAGGGTTGTGTACGCACACATCATCTTTTTATCTCATTTTTATCGTATTTCCTACTAATTTGGTTCGATTTTATTATCTTTGCATAAGATGGGCTGCACTCTGCCATTTGAGAATAAATTCTCATGGCTCTCGTTTGCGCCATCATGGCTTTTTATACAACTTATAGGTATGAGAGTACTGTTAATCAACACAAGCGAGAAGACGGGTGGGGCTGCCGTTGCTGCCAATCGCCTGCTCGAAACGCTCAACAATAACGGCGTGAAGGCCAAATTGCTCGTAGCCGACAAGGTAACTGACAGCATCGTTGTGGTGCAGGCCCCTCACCCATGGCTTCGCCGCTGGAACTTTCTTTGGGAGCGTTGGTGCCTGTTTTGGCATTTGCATTTCAACCGTAAGAACCTCTTTGAGATCGATATGGCCAATGCCGGAATCGATATTACGAATACACCCGAATTTAAGGAGGCCGACGTGATCCACCTGGCGTGGGTCAATCAGGGGCTATTGTCGTTGGGCGTCATTCGTAAAATCATAGCCTCGGGCAAGCCAGTGGTGTGGACCATGCACGACATTTGGCCTGCGACGGGCATCTGCCACGTTACGTTGGGTTGCAAGGCCTACCGCAGCACCTGCCAGAGTTGTAAGTTCCTGCCCAAGCACCATTCGCCCTTCGACCTCTCAACGCGCATCTTCAACCGCAAGAAGAAGTTATATAGCGGCAGCGGCATTCATTTCGTTACCTGCAGCAAGTGGTTGGGCGACCAAGCGCGGCAAAGCGCCTTGCTCTCGGGCCTGCATGTCGACACCATCCCCAATCCCATCGACACCCATGTTTTTTATCCCAAAGACAAGCGTGAGGCTCGCGAGCGTGTGAACCTTCCCGTCGACAAGCGCATCATTCTCTTTGTGTCGCAGCGTGTCACCATGGAGCGCAAGGGCATAGCCTATTTCATTGAGGCCATCGACCGCATGGTGGGTCAGTACCCCGAGATGCAGCAAAACACCGTGGTGGCCATCCTTGGCGGCCATGCCGAGGAGGTGGTCGACCAGTTGCGCCTGCCCGCTTTCCCATTGGGATATGTGAGTGATGAGCGACAAATCACCGACATCTACAGTGCGGCCGACGTGTTTGTCATTCCCTCGCTCGATGAGAATTTGCCCAACACCATCATGGAATCCATGGCCTGCGGCGTTCCGTCGGTGGGCTTCAAGGTGGGTGGCATCCCAGAGATGATCGACCACCAGAAGAACGGTTATGTGGCCAAGTATAAGGACTCGGCCGACCTTGCGGCAGGAATCCATTGGGTGCTCAACGAGGCCGACCCCGACACCTTGCGCCAAAACGCCCTGACGAAGGTGCGAACCTGCTATTCGCAGCGTGCCGTGGCCATGCATTACGTGGAGGTTTACAACCAGGCGTTGGCCTTCAAAAACTATAATATCTGACGAATTGCTCGTTTCACATGATCAAGATAACCATTATTACTTGCACATATCAGGCAGCCCACGAGCTGCCGCGCACGGTAGAGAGTGTGCTCAGTCAGACTCATGCCGATGTGGAACATATTATCCTCGATGGCCTGTCGACCGATGGCACCGTGGAGATAGCGCGCGATTATGAGCGCCATTCGGCCGCGGCCGACAATGGGCACGAGGTGATTGTCGTGTCGGAGAAGGACCGTGGGCTCTATGATGCCATGAACAAGGGCATACAGAAGGCCACGGGCGACTACCTGGTGTTTCTCAATGCTGGCGACGTCTTTCCCTCGCCCGACACCCTTGAGCTCGTTGCCAGCAGCGTGGGCGATGGTGAGGAGCTTCCGGGTGTGCTCTATGGCAACACCGACATCGTCGACGATGAGGGCCATTTCCTGCGCCATCGCCGCCTGCAACCACCTGAGCGGCTCACGTGGCGCTCATTCCGCCAGGGCATGCTGGTGTGCCACCAGGCGTTCTATGCGCGCACCGACCTGGCCAAGGCCAACCCCTACAACATGCAGTATCGTTTCTCGGCCGATGTGGACTGGTGTATCCGCGTGATGAAAGCGGCCGAGCGCCAAGGACTTCCGCTGCGCAATGTTGAGGCGGTGGTGGTCAATTACCTCGACGGAGGCATGACGGTAAAGAACCATAGGGCCTCGTTGCGCGAGCGCTTCCGCTTGATGCGACACCACTACGGACTGCTGCCAACGCTGGCCATGCACGCATGGTTTGTGTTGCGGTCGGTACTGAAGAAATAACAATTCAATACGCTTGATCCCCAATCGGCTATTCGGCTGATTGGGGATTTTATATAGCTCATCCGACATTTGGAGTGATAAAGGACACACGTGAGTATTTACGCTCAGACGCGGTAACAACGAATTGAACGAATTTACGAATTGATATAATCGTTTTACGATTACCAATTTGAACGAATTTTGGCTAACGCAATTAGGAAAATTCGAAAATTCGAGAAATTTGTTGTTACGCCGTCTGAGGCTAAAAGAAAAACCATTCGGGGTGAGAGAAATTCGATCAGACGCGGTCGCCGTCTGAGGCCAAAGCTATTAGAAGTAGTACGCACTTCAAGTCACTCCAAATGTCGGATGATCCTTTTATATGTCCCTTCCGTTGTTTGTGGGAGAAAAGAACGCTGAAAATGGGTAACAATCTATAGTCAAAACTACACATTTCTTTTCCACGACGGAAATATTTGGTCGAAATATGCGATTCTTGGCGTATTTTTGTAAATACTTAACATTCAGGTATTTACAATTAAAACGCCTCATTCAACACTCCCCATTTAACATTCCACACTATAAAACATGCCTAATTGAGGTGCGGAAGATGCCCTTCGGCAGTGCGAAAGACGCCAAACGGTGGCTCGGTTAGGCATGTATTGCAACTCGAAAGATGCCTAACCGCAAACGCAAGTCTCGGTTTTGTCGCTCCAATCGGGTAAAAACGGCGTTTTCGTTCTCTGGTTCATCCGAAATGGTGGACAAACTTTTTAGCCAAATATCCATACATCGCCTGTAGCCTTGGCATTGCTCAATGCTGAGTGTTGCGGTGCTTAGGAGCCTTGCGCAGGGGTGTTTAGAAGAAATGAGCCTCCCTTATTGGCCCTTGCCTGTGGCCCATTCCATACGAAGCTTCGCGCATGGATACCAAAAAGCCCTGCACATCCGATGGAAGTGCAGGGCTTTCTTATGGGTTCACGCCAATGGCGTGGCTGATGCATTAAGAGTATCTCACGATCTGTCCGGTTCTCACGCGCTGGTTTTTGCGGAATCCGTTCAGGCGGCAGAGCTTGTTGATGTCCACATGGAGCTTGTTGGCAATGCCCTCAAGCGTCTCGCCGTTCTTCACCTTGTAGTAGAGGCGCTCCGGACCGTTCATGGCGTAGTTGATTACCTCGTCGGCCGTCTCGCTGCGTCCCAGTTCGCCACCCTGAACCATGTCGCGGGTGTAACCGCCGTTGCCCACCTTGCCGCGCTCGCGTGTGGCCTCTGCCGACTCGCGGTCGTATGTATCACGGTTAAACACGTATTGGTCGCCCGTCACATCCTGGTTGCGGAAGTCGAAGAGCAGGGCGGGGTTGAGGGCCACGCCGCATAGACGTGTTTCGAAGTGGAGGTGCGAACCAGTGCTTCGGCCGGTGTTGCCGCCCAAGCCGATGGGTTCGCCTGCGCGCACCACTTGGTTTTCATTAACGATTTGCTTTGAGAGGTGGCCGTAGATGGTCTCCAGGCCGTTGGGGTGACGAATAACGATGTATTTTCCGTATCCGCCAGCGTTGTATTTCACGATGCGAACCTTTCCCGAGAAAGCGGCGCGAATGGTGTCGCCTACATAAACCTTGATGTCGAGGCCCTTGTGCTGGCGGCCCCAACGGGCACCAAAGTTACTGGTCACCACACGACTGGGTGTGGGCATGCAGAAATGGCGTAAGTCAATGGTAAATCTATTGGGGAGTTCGGTGGCACGATGTGCGTAGGTGTTGTCCCATTCGTCGCCATAAAGATCGGCGGCGGGAGACTGCATGTTTTCTCTTTCGGCGAACGACTTGACTTCAATGGAGTCGAGTTTCTTTGCTCTTCGGTCGATGGGAGCCTGTCGCGCCAATAGGTCTTGTCCTACCACGGGCTCGGCTGCCAGTGCGAATAATAGTGATAGCGTTATAGTCTTTATTGTTCTTTTCAGCGTCATGTGCTTCGTTTTGCGATTAGGTTCAGATCTTTCGAAATGCAAGAAACGTTTGCCTTGCATGTCGTCATTGAATGTTAGGTGGTTCAATGAATTATCAAAAGACGATGCAAAGGTAATAAAAAAATCTGTAATGAGATTGTTGCATTAACAGTTTTTGCTCAGAAATTAACATAAAAACGGTGTTTTTCCCTGTCTGTTAACATTTGTAATGTGCTAATTTGCCCACATTTAACGAAATGCGGCTCACTTTTTGATGTAATGCGACGGTGTGTATTACGCAATATAATGTAATATCACACAGGGATGAAAGGCTGTGTTTTTGGGGGTGGAATGGTTGGTGGTCGATGGATGTCGGATACTGGTTAGCTGATGGCCGACCAGTTGATGTTGGTCTTCCGCAGTTCCTTGAGTCGGTCCCATAGCAAGGCGTTTTCCGGCTTGTTGCAGTCGGGGTCGTTGTCGATGATGCGTTGCGCCTCGTCGCGTGCCATCTGCACGAGTTGTCCGTCGCGTGCAATGTCGGCAATCTTCAGGTCGAAGGCAATGCCGCTCTGTTGTGTTCCCTCCAGGTCGCCGGGGCCTCTCAGTTTCAGGTCGGCCTCCGCAATGCGGAACCCATCGTTGGTTTCGCACATGATGTCGATGCGCTTGCGCGTTTCTTGCGACAGTTCGTAGCCCGTTACGAGGATGCAGAAGCTCTGCTTGGCGCCTCGTCCCACACGGCCGCGCAACTGGTGGAGCTGCGACAATCCGAAGCGCTGGGCCTCCACGATGACCATGACCGAGGCGTTGGGCACGTTCACGCCCACCTCGATAACGGTGGTTGAGACGAGTATCTGGGTCTCTCCGCTGACAAATTTCTGCATCTCGGCCTCCTTCTCGGCGGCCTTCATGCGACCGTGAACCTTGCTGAGCTTAAACTCGGGGAATATCTCGCGCAGGCTCGCATAGCCCTCCTCGAGGTTTTGCAGGTCGAGCTTGGCGCTCTCCTCGATGAGCGGAAACACAATGTAGACCTGTCGGCCCTCGTTGATTTGCTGTCGGATGCCGTTGTAGAGACTGGTCGTCTGGTTGTTATACTTGTGCAGGGTGACGATGGGTTTGCGGCCCGGCGGCAGTTCGTCGATGACGCTCACGTCGAGGTCGCCATAGATGGTCATGGCCAGTGTGCGCGGTATGGGCGTGGCGGTCATGACGAGTATGTGTGGCGGTTTCTCGCTCTTGGCCCACAGTTTGGCGCGTTGGGCCACACCAAATCGGTGCTGCTCGTCGACCACTGCCATGCCGAGGCGCCTAAATTGCACGTTGTCCTCGATGATGGCGTGCGTGCCCACCAGGATGTCGACCGACCCGTCGGCCAGTCCTTCGAGCACCTCCTTGCGGCGTTTGCCCTTCACGATGCCCGTCAGCAGTTCCACACGGATGTCCATTCCCTTCAGAAACGCCTGAAGGGTGGCCAGGTGCTGCTCGGCGAGAATCTCCGTAGGCGCCATCATGCAGGCCTGGAAGCCGTTGTCGAGCGCCAGCAGCATCACCATGAGCGCCACCAGCGTCTTGCCCGATCCCACGTCGCCCTGTAACAGGCGGTTCATCTGCCTGCCCGACCGCAGGTCGTCGCGAATCTCGTGCATCACACGTTTCTGGGCCCCGGTCAGCTCGAAGGCCAGGTTCTCTTGGTAGAAGCGGTTGAAGTGTTCGCCCACCTTGCCAAACACGTAGCCTTGGTATTTCTTGCGGTGCTCGGCCATGTAGCGCACGATGTTGAGCTGAACGTAGAACAGTTCCTCAAACTTCAGGCGCACTTGGGCGCGTTGCACATCGTCGAGCGACTTTGGATAATGGATCTTCCTCAGGGCGTCGTCGCGTGAAATGAGGTGCAACCTGCTGATCTGCGAGGGCAACAGCGTTTCTTGCAGGGCGCCTGCCGGAATCTTCCCCACCAGCGTCTTCGTCAGTTTTCCCACGGCGTGCGAGGTCATGCCCGCATTTTTCATCTTCTCCGTGGTGATGTAATACGGTTGCATGCCCATGTCGTTGAGGCACAGGTCGGCCGCCCGCTCCATCTCTGGGTGGGCAAACTGGTAGCGCCCTTGGTAGGTGGTGGGTTTTCCAAACACCACATACTCCTCGCCAACCTTATAGGTCTTCATGGCGTATTGCCCACCCTTGAACCACACCAGGTCGGCCACGCCATGCCCGTCGGTGAAGTGGGCCACGGTGCGTTTGTGGCGACGGTCGGACGCAAACACCTCGTAGCTGAGAATCTTTCCCTTGATTTGCACAAAAGGCATGTCGCCAGTGAGGTCGGATATGCGGTAAACCTTGGAGCGGTCCACATATTTATAAGGATAATACTCCAACAGGTCACCCCAGGTCTTGATGCCGAGCTGACCTACCAGTGTGTCTTTCTTGTGTGGGCCTACGCCCGAAAGATACATGATGTCTTGTGAGAGGATGTCCATTTGCCTGAGTGAGGAGAATGAGATTACTGCTTACTGATGCTTTGGTGCGTGCCGACTCGTGGCGCGACGGCTGCCCGTTCGCCGCCTTATTGCTGCTTGATGATGAAGTCGGCCAGTTGGAGGTCGAAGGGCGTAGTGAGCTTGATGTTCTCGCGGTTGCCCTCCACCATGCGCACCTGGCAGCCCAGGCTCTCCACGACCGATGCGTCGTCGGTGAACGCGTCGCGGTAAGGCTGGCGGAAAGCCTGCTTGGCCAGCGCTATGTCGAACACCTGTGGCGTTTGCACAATGCGGTAGTCGGAGCGCGGAACGTTGCGCCCGGCGCTGCTTCCGCCCGTAAAACGCAGCGTGTCGGTGACGGGCATGACGGGCAATGCGGCATAATCCTCGCGGGCCGCCTCGAAGCATCGGTCGATGGTTTCGGCCGACACGAAGGGGCGCACGCCATCGTGGAACCCCACAACGCCCTCCTCATCGTCGGGCACAAGCGCCAGTCCGTTGCGCGACGACTCAAAGCGCGAGGCGCCACCATCCGCGATGTCGTGCTCGATGGTGAAGCCCTGCTCGTTGCACAGCTGCCGCCAGAAGGCCTGTTGGTCGTGGGGCAGCACCACGATGATGTGGAGCTTGGGGTTGTAATCGTGAAACTTCTTGATGGTGTGCATGAGGACGGGCCTTCCGCCTATGGGCAGAAACTGCTTGGGGAGGTCGCCTCCCATGCGCGTTCCCTTGCCTCCAGCCACAATGATGATATGGTCCATGGTTTCGGATTGGTGTTATTGCGTAGTGTGTTAAGCCTCGGTTCCCATCAGGTGGGCGTACATCATGCCGTGCTGCATGGCGCGCACCTCATCCTCGCTGACGAAATAGCTCAGTATGCGGTAGGCGTAAGGCAGGCTGGCGGCCGGTCCTTCGCCAGTAATGATGTTGCCGTCTTCTTGGAAGAGTTGTGCGGTGTAAGTGGCGCCCGTGAGGTATTTCTCGAAACCGGGATAGCAGGTGGCCTTCTTCCCTTCGAGGAGGCCGATGGATCCCAGCACCATGGGAGCGGCGCAGATGGCACCCACCCGTCGTCCGCTTTCATGCTGCCTTTTGAGCGCTTGGCGCACCCCCTCGTGCTCATTGAGATTGCTTGCGCCCGGCATACCGCCTGGCAGGAGCAGCATGTCGGCGTCGCTGAAGTCGCCAGCCTGCTCAAACGTCAGGTCGGCCTTGACGGTGACGCCGTGCGCCGATTCCACCCACTCGGTGCCAGTGATGCTAACGGTTTTCACGTCAACGCCTCCTCGGCGAAGAATGTCGACAGGAGCCAATGCTTCGATGTCCTCAAAGCCATTGGCGAGAAATTCATATACTTTTGCCATGATTTGATGAGTTAATTCGATGAAAAGTAGTATTTTTGCATAAAATAGGTTGCACTCGGCCATTTGCAAGCACGTTCTCGTTGCGCTTGTCGGAACGTCCTCGTGCAGGGGTTATAGTTGCAAATTTACTAAAAGTTTACCATTCTCCGACGATTTGAGAAGATAAAGAAGATTAAAAAGCGATAAACGATGTCACAGCAGCATTTGCGTTTTGCCCTTTTCGGCAACGAGTATCAGACCAAGAAGTCGGTGGCCGTGGAGCGAACCATCAACTATCTGCGGGCCCACGGCGCCGAGCTCTACATCGATCGACCGTATTACGAGTTTCTTGTGCGGCAGAGCGACGACGAGGTGTGGTGCTCAGGCGTGTTCGACGACTATAATTTCGATGTCGACTTTGCCATTTCCCTGGGAGGCGATGGCACGTTCCTGCGTGCTGCGAGCCGTGTGGGCGCCAAGGGAATACCCGTGTTGGGTGTCAACATGGGGCGCTTGGGCTTCCTGTCAGACGTGCTTCCCTTGGAGGTGGAAAAGGCCCTTGGTGAGATTTTCGAGGGCCAATACAAGCTCGAGGAGCACACGGTTATCAAGGTGGAGGCCGAAGGCGAACCCATCGAAGGCAACCCCTACGCCCTCAACGACATAGCGCTTCTGAAACGTGTGGACGCCTCCATGATCACCATTCGTTGCCGTGTGAACGGCGAGTACCTCGTCACCTATCAGGCCGACGGTCTCATCGTTTCCACGCCGACAGGTTCCACGGCCTACAATCTCTCCAATGGCGGTCCCATCATTGTGCCGTCGGCCGACATCCTTTGTCTCACCCCCGTGGCTCCCCACAGTCTCAACATCCGCCCGATCGTTATCAACGACGACTGTGTCGTCGAGTTGGAGGTGGAGAGTCGCAGCCACAACTTCCTGGCCGCCATCGACGGACGGTCGGAGAAACTGCGCGAGGGCACGAAGGTGATCATCCGTCGCGCACCTTTTAAGATTAAGATAGTGAAGCAGCGTTCATCGCATTATTTCTCCACGTTGCGCGACAAGCTGATGTGGGGCGCCGACCAACGCTGAGGCCATTGAACTTTTCCGATTGAACAATACGTCCGACACATGAACATCAAACGACTGCTGAAGATTCCCCCTTCGCGCTACAGCGCGCGCACCATCCTTGGCTGGCTATGGCAGGCCTGGCGTGGCAACCGCACCCAAGCGGCGCTCAACGCGCTCATAGGCTTGCTGTCGGTGGTGGTGTCGCTGGGCCAAGTGTGGGCCGTGCAGCATGCCATCGATGTGGCGTCGGGCGCCGTCCGGGGGTCTCTCTATGTCGCCGTGGGCTTGATGGGCGCGCTAATCCTGTGCGATTTCGGCTTGAACATTGCCACCACATGGGTGAGAAACATCCTCGGGGTGAAGGCCCAGAACCGTATGCAGCAGCGCATGCTCGACCGCATACTGCGTTCCGAGTGGCACGGTCGGGAGCGTTACCACTCGGGCGACGTGCTCAACCGTTTGGAGTTTGACGTGAGCAACGTGGTGGGTTTTCTCACCGAGACCATCCCGTCGACGCTCTCTGTGGTGGCCATGTTTGTGGGAGCCTTCTGCTACCTGTTGTCGATGGATGCCGTATTGGCCCTGATCACGGTGGCCATCCTTCCCGTTTTCATTGCGTTTAGTAAGATTTACATGGGGCAGATGCGCCGTTTGACGCGCGAGGTGCGCACGTCCGACTCGAAGGTTCAGAGCGTGTTGCAAGAAACCATACAGCACCGCGTGCTCATTAAGACCCTTGAGAACGATGAGGCGATGGTGGGGCGGTTGGAGGGAACGCAGAGCGAGCTGCGCCATCGCGTGGTGCGCCGCACAAGGTTCTCGGTGTTTAGCAACCTCGTGCTCAACTTCGGATTTGCGCTGGGCTACCTCGTAGCCTTCCTCTGGGCCGCCGTTCGCATGTCGGAGCGCACCCTTACGTTTGGAGGTATGACCGCTTTCTTGCAGTTGGTAAACCGCATACAGAGTCCTGCCCGGTCGCTCACCAAGTTGGTTCCGGCTTTCGTCTCGGTGTTCACCGCCGCCGAACGCCTGATGGAACTCGAGGAGACGCCGCTGGAGGAGCAGGGCGACCCCATCCTGATGGCGGCGCCTTGTGGTGTGAGGTTGGAAGGGGTGGGCTATGCCTACGACGCCGCCGACGGCAAGGTGATCGATAATCTCTGTTTCGATTTCCGTCCTGGATCATGCACCGCCGTGCTGGGCGAGACCGGCGCTGGCAAGACCACGCTGGTGCGCATGATGCTGGCCCTGTTGCGACCCCAGCAAGGACGGGTGGTTCTTTACAACGCCACGGAGAGTAAGGAGTTGTCGCCTCGTATGCGTTGCAACTTCGTTTATGTGCCGCAGGGCAACACGCTGATGAGCGGCACCCTGCGCGACAACCTCCGCATGGGCAAGCCCGACGCCACCGACGAGGAGATGCGTGAGGCGCTTCACAAAAGTTGCGCCGACTTTGTGATGGACCTTCCCGATGGGCTCGACACCGTTTGCAGCGAGGCTGGCGGCGGACTCTCGGAGGGACAGGCGCAGCGCATAGCCATAGCCCGCGCCCTGTTGCGCAACCGTTCGGTAATGCTCTTCGACGAAGCCACGTCGGCTCTCGACCCCGAAACGGAGCGGCAGTTGCTCCACAACATCCTCGCCACCCACGAAAAGACGGTCATCTTCATCACTCACCGCCCCGCCGTGGTGGATTATTGCGACCAAACGCTCCGCATCGACAAGCTCTGACATGCGCCGGGGCACATGCTCTGGGGCCATCGTTCGGCTGATGGCGCCAGTCGAAGGCTTCTCATCCTTTTGTCGGCAAACGCTGAAAGTTTGCTGATTTTTCTTTTGGTCAGGCGCACCTTTTCCATATCTTTTTCCTATCTTTGCAGAAGATAGGCTGCACTCGGCCATCTGAAAGCAAGCTTTCATGGCGCTCGTTTGCACTATCTTTGCAAAAGATAGGCTGCTCTCGGCCATTTGAAAGCAAGCTTTCATGGCGCTCGTTTGCACTATCTTCAAAACAAACCATTGCGAAAATGACCATAGAAGAAAAGACAAAGCTTGAGGAGCGAATCGTCGACGTGTTGAAAACCGTTTACGACCCGGAGATCCCCGTGAACATCTGGGACCTCGGAATGATATATAAAATAGATGTGAAGGACGACGCCACCGTCGACATCGATATGACCTTCACCGCACCGTCGTGCCCTGCCGCTGACTTCATCCTGGAGGATGTGCGCACAAAGGTCGATAGTGTGGAGGGCATCAAGGGAACCAATGTGAACCTGGTGTTCGAGCCTGCCTGGGACCAAAGCATGATGACCGAGGAGGCACGCGTGGAACTGGGATTTGAATAAGAAGGCTCGCTGAGCCGCTTTCTCACCGAATAGACTGACCTATCATCACAACGCTTATGGCAAAGAACGTGTATTTTCTGAGCGACGCCCATCTGGGTTCGCTGGCCATTCCGCATCGTCGCATGCAGGAACGCCGCCTCGTTCGTTTCCTCGACAGTGTCAAGGAGAAGGCGTCGGCCATCTATCTGCTGGGCGATATGTTCGATTTTTGGGACGAATACCGTTATGTCGTCCCCAAGGGGTACACCCGTTTCCTTGGAAAACTGTCGGAGTTGACCGACATGGGGGTTGAGGTGCACTTCTTCACCGGCAACCACGACCTGTGGACCTACGGCTATTTGGAGGAGGAATGTGGGGTCGTGGTGCATCGTCAGGCGCTCACGGCTGACATCTACGGAAAGGTGTTCTATATGGCCCATGGCGACGGTCTGGGCGACCCCGACAAGAAGTTCAAGCTATTGCGCTGGATGTTCCACAACCGCATGTGTCAGCGCATGCTCAATTTCATGCACCCTTGGTGGGGCATGCAACTGGGCTTGAACTGGGCCAAGCACTCGCGCCTGAAGCGGGTCGATGGTAAGGAGCCGCCTTACATGGGCGAGCATAAGGAGCACTTGGTGTTGTGGACGAAGGAATACATGAGAACCCATTCGAACATCGACTATTTCATTTACGGCCATCGCCACATTGAACTCGACCTGAACATGCCTCGCGAGAACGGCCATACGGCCCGCATGCTGATTCTCGGCGACTGGATTTCGCAGTTTACCTATGCCGTGTTCGACGGCGAACACCTCTTCCTGGAGGAATATGTGGAGGGCGAGAGCCGCCCATAAAACCCAATACGGGGGCAACGCATGCTCGTCAGCGCGTTGCCCCCGTATTGTTTTTGTGTAGGTGCGAAAGCCCGTTGTGCTCTCGCCCAAAGTATCATCTATTATGAAAAGTGCCCCGATGGATGGTGGTTAGCGGTCGATGCGGCCACCCCGTGAGGTCATGTTAGTCAAAATTTCTTCCTCGCTCACAAGGTTCTGGTCGCCCGGAATGGTGTTTTTCAATGCCGATGCCGACACAGAGAACTCCAGGCATCGCTGCTCGTCGTTGGGCCATTTCAGGCGTGCGTGGATGTAAGCGGCCACCCAAGCGTCGCCCACACCCATTTGGTCGACGATGTTGTCGATGTCGTAGATGCGCGAATAATAGATGTCGCCGTCCACCCAAAGCACGCCACAATTCACGTGATGTTGGAACGACAGAATGTTGCGGTGGGCGATGAGCATGCGGTGACAGCGTGGGAACATCTCGTGCAGACGGTCGAAATAGCGGCGGTAGGCATCCTTGTCAAACGCGTAGCCCTCGCCGAGGGCGGTGAAGGGGATGGGCTCCATGCCGCTGGCCACATACCACTCGTTCTGGTCGCCGAAGATAAACGAGCTGTGGCTCATCAGCTCACGCAGCGAGCGCTGGGCGTCGGCCCCAGGATATTTCCACAGGTTGCCACGATAGTTGATGTCGCATGTGAGCTCCACGCCGCGCTCGTCGGCCATGCGCACGGCCTCCATGGTGGTGTCGAGAGCCGCTTGTGAGGTGGCGCAGGTGATGCCCGAGCAGTGGAACAGGTCGGTCTCGTTGAAGATGGGCTCCCAGTCGATGTCGCCATAGGCCATGGTGTTGAACGACGAGTCGTCGCGGTCGTATACCACGCGTGAGCCACGCATGGCTGCCGCTGGCTCAAAATAGTAAGTGCCCAGACGCTTGCCGCCGCGCACGGTGTGGCGCACGTTGAGGCCCAACTCGCGTAGGTGCATCAGCGCCGCATCGCCAATGGCGTTGTTGGGAACGCGAGTCACATACTCTACGTCGTCGCCCAGTTGGGCCAGCGACACGGCCACGTTGGCCTCCGACCCACCGTAGGCGGCGTCGAACGGTCCGTTTTGAAACAGGCGCTGGCCAGAATGCTTCGACAGGCGCAGCATAATTTCTCCGAATGTAACAATCTTCATGGTGTGAATCCTTGTGTTCGTAGTATCGTTTATTTGCTGCAAAAGTAAGCCTTTCGCACGAAATGGCAAAGCGTAGGGCCATAAAAAATGTGGCGTGGGGCAGTAAGTTGAGCCCCTGGCACTATTGTCTGCCAATAGCTTTTGGGCTTGTCTGCAATTCCATTGCTATTGTCTGCCAACAGCTTTTGGGCTTGTCGGCATCCTCGATGCTATTGCGTAACCATAGGGGAAATGCATAATCAATTAGGAGATTGTGACCGACACGCTCCACCATCTTATATATAAGGGGTGTCGCGAGCCTGTTTGGCATGGTGCCGATAATAACTGGAATGCGTGGGGAGTGGGGCAGAGGGTAAAACGAAAAAAGCCAAATGGTGATGACTACCATTTGGCTTTTCAGTGCTTGGTCGGGATTACTGGACTCGAACCAGCGACCCCTACGTCCCGAACGTAGTGCGCTACCAACTGCGCTAAATCCCGATTGCCTCAATCGATGGAGAGGTCGCCCAAAAGCGTTCCCCACTTGAAGACGGATGCAAAGTTACATCTTTTTTTTGAAACACGAGCATTTTTTTGAGGAAAAGTTTGTTGGTTAGAATAAAAAGTGCTACCTTTGCACTCGCAAATGAGAAATGAGGCGCTAAGCGCCGCAATTCTCAAGTTCGAAAGAGGGTACCTTAGCTCAGGTGGTAGAGCAATGGACTGAAAATCCATGTGTCCTTGGTTCAACTCCAAGAGGTACCACTTCCTCCTTTCATTCTGTCCAGTTCTCGTTCGCGAGGCTGGACTTTTTTGTTTTTTGTCACTATGTTTTTAATTTCCAAAGAGCCATCATTATTCCCAGTCGGCCATTAGACCGAGACGAATGGATTATAGAATAAAAGGGGCGTTTGCCGTGTGTCGTGTCACATGGCAAACGCCCCTTTGGCGTCTTGTCTTCCCTTGGGTCATAGCTTGTGTGATGGCCGACGGGAAATGATCAAGGGTTATAGCAGTTTGGGCAACTCGAACAGTTTGATGCCATTGCTGCCCTTCACCAAGATGCACTTGCCGCGCGGCTTGTCTTGGGCAATGGCCGCCTTCACCTCGTCGATGTTATGGAACTTGCGGAAGGTGGTATGGGTCTTGGCAAACTCATCGCCCACGAGCCACACATCGGTGAGATGCAACTTCTCAAGCGTGTCGACCACACGTTGGTGTTCCTCGTCGCTGGCCTCGCCCAACTCGCGCATGTCGCCCAGAATGGCCATTTTCGGCTCCGCCACGGTAACGCGACTGAAATTGTCGAGTGCCGCTGCCATGCTCGATGGGTTGGCGTTGTAGGCGTCAACGATCAGCAGGTTGTCGGCCGTACGCTCCAGTTCTGAGCGGTCGTTGGTAGGACGGTAGTCGGCCAACGCCTCATTGATGAGTTCGGGCGCCACACCATTGTGGATTCCCACGGCAATGGCGGCCAACAGGTTGTCGGCATTATACGTGCCCACCAGTTGGGTCTCCACTTCATATTGCAGGCTTTCCGTGGCCCCCTCGGGCACATATTCCCACTGCAACTTGACGTAAGGGTTGCACGCCACGACGCGTCCGGTCACCTGGTAACGATTGGCCTCGTCGCTCTGTCCGTACGACAGCACGCGGCTCATCTGTCGGTCTTCCATCATCTTCGTCAGGTGGGGATTGGCCTCGTTGACGAACACTTCGGCGTTGTGGGCCTTCAGCCAGTCGTAAAGCTCACCCTTGGTGCGCATCACGCCCTCGAACGAACCGAATCCCTGCAAGTGGGCGCGCCCCACGTTGGTAATGAGGCCTTGTGTGGGTTCCACGTATTCCACCAGTTGCTGGATGTCGCCGGGATGTGAGGCGCCCATCTCCACCACAGCAATCTCGTCGTCAGCTTTCAGGCGCAGCAACGTCTTGGGCACACCCACGTCGTTGTTGAAGTTGCCCTCGGTGTGCATCACGTGGTAGCGCTTGGCCAGCACGGCCGACAAAAGTTCCTTGGTGGTTGTCTTGCCGTTGGTGCCTGTGATGCCGATAATGGGGATGTTGAAATGGCGTCGGTGCTCTCGGGCCAACTGCTTGAAGGCCAACAGTGCGTCGTCGACCAAGATATAGCGGTCGTCGCCCTCAACCATGTATTCCTTTTCGTCGATGATGGCGTAGCTGCAACCACGCTCCAATGCCATCGCCGCAAACTTGTTGCCGTCGAACGATGCGCCCTTCAGAGCTAAGAATATTCCACAATCGCTCCCGTCTTGCGGTGCCGTTGCGGGAAGGCTTCGGCTGTCGGTGGTTACCTGCGGATGGCGCAGGTAGATGCTGTACAAATCAGTTGCATTCATTGTTCTTATCAAAATGTCTTCTACAATTATCGTTCGGCAGGTTCAACCGTGGTTGAGCCTACGAGCGTAGTATAGGGCAAAAGTAAACATAAAATGTGAGAACACCCTTCTTTCCTTCGGAAAATCTTTCGTGCATGGGTCTTTTTGTCACTTCGCAGGTGCCTTCTTGTCGTTTTGCATGGGGCTTTTGGTTGATCTGTGTGAGAGGCATGGGCATGGGGTGGTTGGCCTTTGGCGACAAAACAGATAAAACTCCATTCGGTGGTTGGTGACTATATGTGACAGGGTAAGAAAGCCGCCGACTGACTGGGACAAAAAGAAATCGGACCGAACGCGATGTTGTTCTGCGCTCGGTCCGATGGGAGGGTGATTAGAATTTCACTTTATATGTTTGCTTGCGGCCGTCTTGCGTCGTTACGCAGAGGATGGCCACCTCGCCTGCGCCTTTGCTTACTACGAGCGTGGGGCGCGATGAGCTGCCTACCAAACGGCCTTGCAGGTCGAACGCTTGCAAGTTTCTCACCTTGCAACCGCTCACACTCACGGTTCGGCCGTTGACGTTGAATGCCAGCGAGCCATTCTCCACCTTGTTGATGCCAGTAGGATTGAAGGTGCCGTCGAAGTCGAACACGGTGACGCTACCCTTCTCGGGCGACACGTAGGCGGTGTCGGCGTCATGTCCCACGCCCGTTTGGCAATAGCCGTCAATATACATGGAGGCCCTTGTGATGTTCGGATACTTCACGATGCCCGTCTGTCCACCGTTGTTCACCACGGTGATGCGTGTGGCCTTTCCGGCCTTCCACGTGATGTCTACGGTGAAGTTGCCGACGGCCTTCAAGCCTGTGATGTGGCCCGTCTTCCAAGCTGCTGGCAGGGCTGGCAGTACCTGGAGAGTGTCGGTGTGGCTCTGCAGCAACATCTCGGCGATGCCTGAGCAAGCACCGAAGTTGCCGTCGATCTGGAACGGAGCGTGCGAATCATAGAGGTTGTAATAGATACCGCCACGGCTCTGGTCGGTTCCATACGATGTGCTGTGGCGCAGGGCCTTGGTCAGGATGCCGTGGGCCTTGGTGCCATTCTGCAGGCGTGCCCACAGGTTGATCTTCCAACCCATCGACCATCCTGTCGACTCGTCGCCGCGAAGGTTCATTGAGTTGACGGCGGCTTGGTAGTAGGGGCTGCTCGGTGTTACCTGGTTGAAGGGATAAACGCACATGAGGTGCGACATGTGGCGGTGTCCGTTTTCACCAGCGGTGTAAGCGCTGGTCTTCCATTCGCGCAGCAATACGTCGCCCGTATTGACGCCATTCTTCGGGTTGCCCCATTTGCCGGTGTAGGTCTCTGTGGCCAAACCGCGGTCGAGCTTCGACAGGCGGTCCTCAAGGAGCTTGAGGTCGGCCTCGGTAATCTCGGCGTCGCTGCCAAGCACATCAATGGCGCTCTTTGTGTTGGAGAGAAGGTCGAACACGAGTTGCTGGGCGTGTGCCACACCATCTTCCTGCGAGGGACCATGCTCAGGCGAATATTCCTTTGGACAAACGTAGGTGTTGTCGGTTGGGTCGAGCACCAAACGGTCGAGCCAGAACTGGGCAGCGCTGAGCATGGCGGGGAAGGCGCGCTTCAGGAAATCGCGGTCGAGGGTGTAGCGGTAGTGCTGCCAGAGGTGTGTGCAATACCATGCGTTGGCAATGACATAGTTGTGGGCGAATGATCCTACGCCACCGAAGATGTTGTTCTCCGTGTAGCAAGTCCATCCGCGCTTTTGTCCAGCGGCCTTGGCGTAGCCTGCCCACTCCTTGTGGTTTCCGGCGGCCATGTTGATGATATAGTTGAGGAAGGGCAGGTGCGTCTCGCTCAGGTTGGTGGGCTCAGCGGGCCAATAGTTCATCTGCACGTTGATGTTCGAGTGGATGTCGGCGTGCCAGGGAGCCTGGCTCACGTTGTTCCAGATGCCCTGCAGGTTTGAGGGCAGGTCCACTCCGCGCGAGCTGCTGATCTCCAAGTAGCGTCCATAGGCGAAGTAAAGCGTCTCGAGCATGCGGGCGTTGGTGCCCTTGCCTTGGTTGTATGTGTCGACCAGCTTGTTGGTAGGCATGGTGTTGGCGGTGCCGTCGAGATCAAAGTCAACGCGAGAGAAGAAGTTCTGGTAGTCGGCCACATGCTCCTCCTTCAATGCCTCGAAGCCATTTGCGGCAGCGTTGTCGACGCGAGCCTGTACGGTTGCGCCTAATTGTGATGTGTTGCTGACGAAACTCTTGACCGATGGGTCGAAGTCGGTGGCGCCAGCGAGCACCACGAGCACCTCGTTGGCGTTCTTCACGACGATGCCCTCGTCGGTTGTGGTCATCTCACCACCCGTGGGCACCACTTTGAGGCGTGCGTTATAGCTCACCGTTTCGAGCTTTCCAGCGAAGGCGGCTTCGCCCTCGGCATATTTCGTTGTGGCCTTCACGCCGGGCTTGCCAGCGTTGAGGGTGAAGCGCAGGCTCACCTGTCCGTCCTTGTCGGCTGCATAGCGAGCCACGATGGCGCCAGCGGGGTTCGACACAAAATACTCGCGAGAATATGTCACCGATTTGTCGGGACTTTTGAAGGTCACCTTGCTTGTGGCGTTGGTGAGGTCGAGCAGGCGGCAGTAGTCTTGCGCTGCGCCAGCCGAGCTGTAGTTGAAAGTTCCGCTGATGTCCTCGGCAATTACCGAGCCGAAGTTCTGGTAATAGCCGTAGTTGCCGCCGTTGTCGGTGTTGCGTCCGCTCCACAGCGTCTTTTCGTTAAACTGAATCTCGTCCTTGTTGACACCTCCGAAGAGGCTTGCGCCGAGCTGTCCGTTTCCGATGGGCAAGCTATACTCCATCCAGATGTTGCCCACGCCAGTCAGTGTGGCGGGTTTGTCGTACCACAGCGTGAGCTTATTCTCGGGCGTGAAGCCCTCGATGCCCACCACCTTGTAGTCGGGGTATGACATTTCGTTGGGCGAAACGAAAGCCAAGGGGTTGTTGGGGTCGCCAACGGTCCACAGGCCTATGCTTCGTCCCTGTTGTGCGCCGCCCCATTGGTTGAGGGCGTTGGCGGTCTGTCCGTTGGGTTGGATCTCCCAGGCGGGCATGTAGGTGGCGTTGGGCGACTCAACCAGTTTGAATCCCTTCTTCTGAGGTGTGGGGTAGGCGCGCAACGGTGTGTTGTTGGCGGGCGACTCCGACGAAGCGGATGTGCTACTCACCACGGCATAGCGACCGGCCTTGTTGACCAACTGGAAGTTGGATGCGTCGCCAACAAGTTTCCACAACTGCTCGTCGATGGGGTCGGCGGTGGCCAATCGGATGCACTGTCCCTGTCCCATGTCCTGCAGCGTGTAGCCGCCGTTGCGGAACTGGATGAAGTACCATGTCTCGCTTTCGTCGTTGCTAAATGTGGGCAACTTGGTCGACGTGGCTACGAAAGAAAGCGGGTTGTTGGGGTCGCCCTGGGTCCATTCGCCCAGGTCTTTGCCGGCTCCTCCGCCGCCCCATTGGTTCATCGACTGACTTCCGTCGGCGCGTTGGATCTCCCAGCAGTCGGTGGCCGATGCGTTGGTGCTCTGCACAAGCTTTAGCGCCACGCTGTTGGTGCTGCTTGTTGTGAACATGCTTCCGTTCCAATTGACGAAACGTCCACTCTTGCTCTTCATCTTGAAGTTGCTCTTTGTTCCGATGAGCTGCCACTTTTGGGCGTCGGAAGAGCTTCCTGCTGCCGTCTTGAGGTTGGCGCCATCGCCTTTGTCGGCTAAGAAAGCGCCGCCTGTCTTAAACTGCACGCGATACCAAACGGGGTCGGTCTCGGTGGAAAACTCAGGCAATACGCCCTGTGCTGCGGCTGTGACGCAGAGGAAGAGCACTAATAATAATGCGTAGGTTTTCTTCATGTAATGATAAAATGATAGTACGGTTGGTTATGTTATATTTAGGTATTGCGATATAGGTAGTGACGTTTGCTAAAAATACATATTGTGGAGGCGCGGACTGTGAAAGACTGCCGTTAAAAAGCCCCATGCGGAATATCTGGTGCAAAGATATGGAAAAATCCGCAAAATGAATTTGATTTTCCAATTAATATTATTATTTTTGCCACGAATATGGATTATACACTGAATATCCGCGGCCGCTTGTTGTCGCTGGAGACTCCTTTAGTGATGGGAATCCTGAATGTGACTCCCGATTCTTTTTACGCCGGCAGCCGTGCCATGAGCGACGAGGCCATAGCCCAACGCGCCCAGACACTTGTCGGGGAAGGTGCCGCCATCATTGATATTGGCGGATGTTCCACCCGGCCGGGAGGCACCCTTGCCACCGAGGCGGAGGAGACCGACCGTGTGCGTCGGGCCTTGGAGATTGTGAAAGCCGCCACCCCCGACGCCATCGTTTCCATCGACACATTCCGCGCTTCCGTGGCCCGCATGGCCATCAATGAGTTTGGCGCCGACATCATCAATGACGTGTCGGGCGGCGAGGATCCAGAAATGTTCCCCCTTACAGCCTCTACAGGCACTCCCTATATCCTCATGTCGCAGCAGCCCACGTTGCGCGACGTGCTCGTTGAGTTTGCCGCTCGCGTGCAGCAGCTCCGCGCCTTGCACCAGAAAGACATTATCCTCGACCCGGGCTTCGGCTTCGGAAAGACGCGCCCTGGCAACTTCCGCATCCTCGACGAGATGGACAAGCTGCAAGTGCTTGGGTTGCCAGTGTTGGCCGCCATGTCGCGAAAGCGCATGGTTTTTGAGACGTTAGAGAGCACTCCCGCCGAGTCGCTCAATGGCACCACCGTAGTGAACACGATGGCCTTGATGCGTGGCGCGTCGATCATTCGCGTGCACGACGTGAGGCCGGCGGTTGAAGCTGTGAAAATCTACAACGCATTATGTTCTTCGAATTTGGCATAAAAGACATCATCGACATCTTCCTTGTCGCTTTGATGCTCTACTACATCTACCGCTTGATGAAGGAGAGCCGTTCGCTCAATGTCTTCATCGGCATCATGGTGTTTGTCCTGGTGTGGCTCTTTGTGTCGCAGGTGTTGGAAATGCGACTGCTTGGAAGCATCATGGACAAGCTCGTCAGTGTGGGTGTGATAGGTCTCATTGTGCTCTTCAAGGAGGAGATTCGAAAGTTTTTATACCAGCTCGGCGCCCACCAGCGCGTGAAGAACATCATGCAATTCTTCTCGTCTAAGAAAAGCAAGAGTCCCGAAGAGGACAAGGCCACCATCATGCCCATTGTGTGGGCCTGCATGGATATGGCTCGCGGAAAGATCGGAGCGCTCATCGTCATTGAGCGCGCCACCCCTCTCGACGACATTGTTCAGACTGGCGAGCTTATCGGCGCCAACGTGAACAAGTTGCTCATCGAGAACATATTCTTCAAGAACTCACCCCTCCACGATGGCGCCATGGTCATCTCGCAGAAGCGTATCAAGGCCGCAGGCTGCATCTTGCCCGTGAGCCACGCCATGGACATCCCCAAGGAATTGGGCTTGCGCCACCGTGCCGCACTGGGCATTGCCCAAGACAGCGACGCCATTGCCATCATCGTCTCAGAGGAGACGGGCCGCATCAGCGTGGCCATCAAGGGTCAGTTCCGCCTGCGCCTGTCGGCCGAGGAGCTCGAGGGCATCCTGGCCAAGGAGATGACGGGCTGAACGGCCTGCCCCAACCCTATATGAAAAACGACACATTTTAATCGATTAAAATACACAACTTATGAGTTTATTAGAGAAAATTGTCGCGCGCGCCAAAGCCGACAAGCAACGTATTGTACTTCCTGAAGCAGAGGAAGAACGCACCCTGAAAGCAGCCGACAAGGTGCTGGCCGACGATCTGGCCGACCTGATTCTCATCGGCGACCCCGCAAACATCAAGAAGGAAGCCGAGCAGTGGGGCCTCACCCACATCGACAAGGCTACCATCATCGACCCGCTCCACTGCGAGAAGACCGAGGAGTATGCCACCCTGCTCGCCGAGCTTCGCAAGAAGAAGGGCATGACCGTGGAGCAGGCTCGTGAGCTGGTTACCAAGAACAACCTCTATCTGGGTTGCATGATCATCAAGACAGGCGACGCCGACGGACAGATCTCTGGCGCCCTCTCTACCACTGGCGACACCCTTCGCCCCGCCCTTCAGATCATCAAGTGCGCCCCGGGCATCACCTGTGTGTCGGGTGCCATGCTGCTCATCACCAACCAGAAGGAGTATGGTGAGGACGGCGTGGTAGTGATGGGCGACGTAGCCGTCACTCCCAACCCCACAGCCGACCAGATGGCCCAGATCGCTTACACCACCGCCCAGACCGCCCAGACCGTGGCAGGCTTCGCCGAGCCTCGCGTGGCCATGCTGAGCTTCTCTACCAAGGGCTCTGCCAAGGACGCCAAGGACAAGGAGACCGGGAAGAGCGTTTACATCATCGACAAGGTGGTTGAGGCCACACAGATTGCCAAGGAGAAGTATCCTGAGCTGAAGGTTGATGGTGAGATGCAGGCCGACGCTGCCCTCGTGCCCTCAGTGGCCGCCAAGAAGGCTCCGGGTTCCGACATCGCCGGAAAGGCCAATGTGCTCATCGCTCCTTGCTTGGAGGTGGGCAACATCGGTTACAAGTTGGTGCAGCGCCTCGGTGGCGCCACAGCAATCGGTCCCGTGCTGCAGGGTATCGCCCGCCCCGTCAACGACCTGAGCCGCGGTTGCTCAGTCGACGACATCTATTACATGGTGGCCATTACCAGCTGCCAGGCACAAGACGCGAAGAAGTGTTGAATGTGGAGTGTGGAATGACGAGTGGCTTGCTTCGCCTCCATAGGGCATACCCCATTCGCCATTGTCTCATGAATCGCATGTTCCATTTTCAACATTCATCATTTAACAATTAACATTCAACATTATAGGAAATGAAGATTTTAGTATTGAACTGCGGTAGCAGCAGCATCAAGTATAAGCTCTACGACATGGACGGTGAGAAGGTTCTCGCCCAGGGTGGTGTGGAACGCATTGGCCTCGACGAGGCTTTCATCAAGGTGAAGTTGGCCGACGGCTCCAAGAAGCAGATCATGGCCGACCTTCCTACCCACAAGGAGGGTGTGCAGCTCGTGTTCAAGTGCCTGCTCGATCCTGAGCTCGGCGCCATCAAGAGCCTCGATGAGATTGGAGCCGTGGGCCACCGTGTGGTGCAGGGCGGCGACCTCTTTGAGAAGAGTTGCATCGTTACTCCCGAGGTGGAGAAGGGCATCGAGAGCCTCATCGACCTGGCTCCCGTGCACAACAAGGGCCACTTGGCAGGCTTGAAGGCCGTCGACGAGCTCATGCCCAACGTGCCTCAGGTAACCGTTTTCGACAATGCTTTCCATAGCACCATGCCCGACTACGCTTACCTCTACGCCATTCCCTACGAGTGGTACACCAAGTATCACGTGCGTCGTTATGGCTTCCACGGCACCAGCCACCGCTACGTATCGCAGCGCGTGTGCGAGTTCCTGGGCGTTGACATCAAGACCCAGAAGATCATCACCTGCCACATCGGCAACGGTGCCTCAGTGGCTGCCGTGAAGTATGGTAAGGTCATCGACACCTCAATGGGTCTCACCCCGTTGGCCGGTTTGATGATGGGCTCACGCTCGGGCGACATCGACCCGTCGGCTGTGACCTACATGATGCAGAAGAGCGGCATGACTCCGCAGGAAATGTCTGAGTATCTCAACAAGAAGAGCGGTGTGCTCGGTGTGGCTGGCATCTCAAGCGACATGCGCGACAACGAGAACGCCGACAACGAGGGCAACAAGCTGGCTCACCTGGCCCTGCAGATGTACAACTATCGCATCAAGAAATACATTGGCGCATACGCCGCAGCCATGAATGGTGTCGACATCATCGTGTGGACAGCCGGTGTGGGCGAGAACCAAGAAGGTGTGCGTTGGGACAGCTGCGCCGACATGGAGTATCTCGGTGTGAAGATGGATCGCGAGCGCAACCACTGCCGTGGCGTGGAGCAGGTGCTCTCTGCCGACGACTCTAAGGTGAAGGTGGTGATGATCCCCACCGACGAGGAGATTGTCATCGCACGCGATACGCTGGCATTGGTTACCGGCAAGGAGCTCGACTAATACGCTTTGACACATAATCATATATGAAGCCATCCAGGTTGTCCTGGGTGGCTTTTTTAATGAATCGTCCGACATTTGGAGCGATTTAAGGTTCGTGTCACTTCTAATAGCTTTGGCCTCAGACTGTTTTACAACGAATAGTTTTATTTAGCCTCAGACGGCGCAACAACGAATTTCCCGAATTTCCGAATTTTTCTAATTGCGTTAGCCAAAATTCGTTCAAATTGGTAATCGTTAATCGATTTCACCAATTCGCTTTCTATGTTAAAATCCAAATATTTTGACCATTATTTTTAATTTATG